>Ga0160443_100172_pt1 | contig 88470 bp, 82 predicted proteins | sample HID1972I_E1MG_FD_108244 | JGI IMG/M metagenome (GOLD analysis project Ga0160443, IMG submission 108244) | Enriched pill bug-associated microbial communities from UW Madison campus, WI, USA - HID1972I_E1 MG | ecosystem: Host-associated > Arthropoda: Insects > Digestive system > Unclassified ... | reverse complement strand
CCACCGAGATCGACACCCAGCCGCTGTGCGCGGAGTCGCGCTTGGTCGGCAGTGTGGAGGGGAAGACCTCCAACGCCTCGAGGATCTCCAGCTCGGCCTCCCCATTGTGGCGGGCGCGCTCCAGCAGGCCGGGAAGCGAGCCCATGTTGTGCGTGCCGAAGACCACGTCGACCCAGGGTGCCTTGTCGAGCACGGCCTGCTGATCCATCTGCGCCAGGCAGCCGCCCACCGCGATCTGCATGCCCTCGTGCTTGTCCTTGCGGGACTTCAGATGACCGAGCGTGCCGTACAGCTTGCCTGCGGCATTGTCGCGCACGGCGCAGGTGTTGATGATGACGATGTCGGCATCCTCGCCGAGGGGTGCGGGCACATAGCCCGCGCTCTCGAGCGATCCGGAGAGGCGCTCGGAGTCGTGCACGTTCATCTGGCAGCCGAAGGTGCGCACCTCGTAGGAGCGCCGGCGCCCATCGGCATCGACCGCGGCCGCAGAGGGCGCGATCATCGTCGGTTCGGAGGAGAGAAGAGACATGATCCAGCCATTCTACGATCCCCGGCCGCTGATGGCCTCGCCGCCCCGCGGACTCCTCGAGGCGGTCGGACGCCTGCGCGCAATCAGTCCGATTCGACGAAACGGACGCCGGAGCTTCGCCCTGATCGTCCGCTGCCCGCCTCGCGGAGCGCCGTGCGCGCGGCGTTCATCGCCGATGATCCGCCGTAGCCGCGCCGGGCGAGCTGGCCCAGCAGGCGGCGCAGCGCAGCATCCGGATCCAGCCTGGCCATGCCGGGTGCCTTGCTGCGTGCGTATTCCAGAGCCCGTTCCTCGTCGTCGTCCGGAAGCTCCGAGAGCGCCTCGTCGACGATGTCCCGGGGAATGCCCCGCTGCGACAGCGCACGCGAGAGCGCGACCCTTCCCTGCCCCTTGCGCTCGACACCGGCCGTCACCAGCAGCGAGGCGAGCGTGCGATCGTCGAGGTAGCCACGATGCGCGAACTCATCGATGATCTCGTCGATCGTCTCGCGATCGACGTCGTTCGAGCGCAGTACGGTCCGTGCCTCCGAGACCGACAGCTGCTTGGCGCGCAGCTTGCGCACCAGCACCTCTTCGGCCTTCCCGCGGAGTCCGTCGAGGTCCGCACCGGGACTCTGCTCGTGCTCGTCCGCACTGCCGACGACAGTGGGGACGAAAGGTCCGGACACCGTCGGATCGTCGGCCAGAGCGGAGCGCCAGACGCCCTCGGCACCTGTGCGCCGCGGCACCCCGCTCTGCTCCGCGTCCTCCGACGCCCGTACGCCGAAGAGGGGGATGACGGGGGCGAGGTGCTCCTCGCCCCCGTTGCTGTTCGTCATGATCAGGCCGGGCGGCGCTCGGCCAGCTGGTCGGCCGGTGCCTCTTCGACCGCCTTCATGCCGATGCCCAGCTTCTGCTTGATCTGGGTCTCGATCGCCAGTGCGATGTCGTCGTTCTTGATCAGGAAGTTCCGGGCGTTCTCCTTGCCCTGGCCGAGCTGGTCACCGTCGTAGGTGTACCAGGAGCCCGACTTCTTCACGATCCCGTGCTCGACACCGAAGTCGATCAGGCTTCCCTCTCGAGAGATGCCGACTCCGTAGAGGATGTCGAACTCGGCCTGCTTGAACGGCGGTGCCATCTTGTTCTTGACGACCTTCACGCGCGTGCGGTTTCCCACCGCGTCGGTGCCGTCCTTCAGCGTCTCGATGCGTCGGATGTCCAGGCGCACGGACGCGTAGAACTTCAGCGCCTTTCCACCAGCGGTGGTCTCGGGCGAGCCGAAGAACACGCCGATCTTCTCGCGCAGCTGGTTGATGAAGATCATCGTGGTGTTGGTCTGGTTCAGACCACCGGTGAGCTTGCGCAGTGCCTGAGACATCAGGCGCGCCTGCAGACCCACGTGCGAGTCGCCCATCTCGCCCTCGATCTCGGCACGCGGCACGAGAGCCGCGACCGAGTCGATGACGATGAGGTCGATGGAGCCGGAGCGCACGAGCATGTCGGCGATCTCCAGCGCCTGCTCACCCGTGTCGGGCTGGGAGACGAGCAGCGCGTCGATGTCGACGCCGAGCTTGGCCGCGTAGTCGGGGTCGAGCGCGTGCTCGGCGTCGACGAATGCGGCGATGCCGCCGGCGCGCTGCGCATTGGCGATCGCGTGCAGCGTCAGTGTGGTCTTACCGGAGGACTCCGGTCCGTAGATCTCGACGATGCGCCCACGCGGCAGTCCGCCGACGCCGAGAGCGACGTCGAGGGCGATGGAGCCGGTGGGTATGACTTCGACCGGCGCGCGCTCGTCGCTGCCCAGCCGCATGACCGAGCCCTTTCCGAACTGGCGGTCGATCTGAGCGAGGGCTGATTCCAGGGCCTTCTCGCGGTCTGCGGGTGATGGCATGACGTGCTCCTTCTGCTGGTGTGCTGCCGCCTGTAGGCTGTCGCGGCCACCCCGACCGGGGTCGCTCTCCGACAAGGCGCATGGCTCAGTGCCACGTCATCCACGCTAGGAGGTGCCACCGACATTGCGTCGGTGAAGCCACCAATTGTGGATGGCGGTCGCGGTGAGACCACTTGTGCAGAACGATACGCGCTCATCGAACACATCTTCGACGACACGCCGTCGCGTGTCGTCGAAGATTCGATCAGCGCCTGCGCGGCTCCAGCCGGCCCACGCCGTAGCGACGCTCGGCGGGGACGTCCGCTTCGTCGCACAGCGCCAGCCAGATGTCGCGCGGCGGCACTCCGGCATCCAGCGCCGCCAGCGCCGTCATGCCGAGGCCACCGAGCACGAGGTCGTGCGTCAACGACGTGGCTCTTGCCCCGAACTCATCGTCGACCGCGCGCAGGAATTCGCTGCGTCTCATGCGTGTCGGGTGCCGCTCAGTGCAGCGAGAGCTCGGGCTCGACCGAGGCCACGAGGTCGTCGGGAACGACGTCCGGGAAGCCGCTGAGACCCTCGATGACCGAGATGCGGTCACCGACCTCGCGCATGATCGTCGAGATGGGGACGTCCAGAGCATCGGCCACCGAGGCGAGGATCTCGCTCGAGGCCTCCTTCTGACCGCGCTCCACCTCGCTGAGGTAGCCGAGTGCGACGGATGCCTTGCTCGCGACCTGCCGGAGGGTCCGACCCTTCTGCAGGCGGAAGTCCCGCAGCACATCGCCGATCTCCTGTCGTACAAGGATCATCGGAACCTCCTCTCCATGGTCTTGCTCGGATGCCGATCCGAATGGACAGCCAGTCTAACCTGTTCGCTTCGCACCGAACCTACTGTTTCCCGCTGTGCTTCTGTTGTGAAAGATCGCTTCGTCGTTGCGTGTCGAATGTTGAGCACATCACCATCAACCCCGGGTCGTAACCGGCTATTCCCGGATGATCTCGAGCGCGAGCTCGATGGCCGCATCCCGTGCCTGAGTGCGGATCAGATCCCGTGAGCCCGCGAAGACGAACAGGCGAGAGCCCGCGCCGAGAGGTGTGGCGACACCGACGTGGACCGTGCCGACCGGCTGGCCGTCCGGTGATTCCGGGCCGGCGATGCCCGTCGTGGAGATTCCCACATCGGCGGGTCTGCCGCCGACCGCGACCGCGTGACGCACGCCGAGTGCCATCTGGACGGCCACCTCGTCGTGCACCGGACCGTGCTCGGCCAGCAGGTCGGCGTCCACGCCGAGCAGTGTCTGCTTGACCGGGGTCGCGTACGCGACGACCGCTCCCCACAGCACGGCGGAGGTACCGGCGACCGAGACGATCTCGGACGCCACCGCTCCCCCGGTGAGCGACTCGGCCACGCCCAGCGTCCAGCCCCGCTCGCGCAGCGCCGAGACGAGCTGCGCGGCCGCGGTCACGCCGCGCTCCGCCGCCCGCGGGACTGCGCGACGATGTAATCGATGCCGCTGGCGACGGTGAGCAGCAGAGCGAGGAGCATCAGCACCAGCGTGATGATCGTCCACGTCTGCTGACCGACCAGGACATGCAGCGGCAGCAGCGCCCATCCGAGCGCGACGCCCTGAACCACGGTCTTGATCTTTCCCATCCAGGCGGCCGCCACCACATGCTCGTGCACGATGGTGAACCGGTGGATGGTGATGCCCCACTCGCGGACGAGGATGATGACCACGATCCACCACGGCACCTCGCCGAGGATCGCGAGCCCGAGGAAGCCCGCCCCGGTGAGCAGCTTGTCCGCGATCGGATCCCACAGCTTGCCGAAGTCGCTGACGATGTCGTATCGGCGGGCGAGGTAGCCGTCGACCCAGTCGGTGGAGATCCCCACGACGAAGATCACGCCGGCCACCCAGCGCAGTACGAGGTCGTCCGCACCGAAGGCGCCGGCCAGCAGAAGAAGGATGAAGAAGACGACCGCGAGCGGGATGCGGGCGATCGTGATCGCGTTGGGCAGCTGCCGGGGGATGCTCATCAGTCGCGGCCCGTCAGGCCCCAGGCATCCTCATCGCCGTCGCCGTCGCTCTCGACCACGGGAAGCCCCTCGAACTGCCGCTCGATCGGGTCGTGGTCATCATGCGCCGCGGGGGCAGAGGCTGCGGCGGGCGTCGCCGGTACATCGTCGCCGCGCAGCTTCGCGAGCACACCGGGAAGCTGCTCGTTGGTGACGAGGACGTCGCGCGCCTTGGAGCCCTCGGACGGCCCGACGATCTCGCGCGACTCGAGCAGATCCATCAGCCGGCCCGCCTTGGCGAACCCGACGCGCAGCTTGCGCTGCAGCATCGACGTGGACCCGAACTGCGAGGAGACGATCAGCTCGGCCGCGGCGAGCAGCAGCTCCAGGTCGTCGCCGATGTCCGCGTCGACCTCCTTGCGCTTGGCCTCGGCCGACTCCTGGACGTCGGGCCGGTATTCGGGGCGAGCCTGCTGCGTGACGTGCTTGACGACGTCCGCGATCTCGCTCTCGTCCACCCACGCGCCCTGCAGTCGGAACGGCTTGGACGATCCCATCGGCGAGAACAGGGCGTCGCCCTGGCCGATGAGCTTGTCGGCACCGGGAGCATCGAGAATGACTCGGCTGTCCGTGACGCTCGTCACGGCGAATGCGAGACGGGAGGGCACATTGGCCTTGATCAGACCGGTGACGACATCGACGCTGGGCCGCTGGGTCGCCAGCACCAGATGGATGCCGGAGGCACGTGCCAGCTGCGTGATGCGGACGATCGAGTCCTCGACGTCTCGCGGCGCGACCATCATCAGGTCGGCGAGCTCATCGACGACGACCAGCAGATACGGGTACGGCTTGAGCACCCGCTCGCTGCCGACGGGGACCTCGATCTCGCCCGCCCGCACAGCACGGTTGAAGTCGTCGATGTGACGGAAGCCGAACGACGCCAGGTCGTCGTAGCGCATGTCCATCTCCTTCACGACCCACTGCAGCGCCTCTGCGGCCTTCTTGGGGTTCGTGATGATGGGGGTGATCAGATGCGGCACGCCCGCATAGCTGGTGAGCTCCACGCGCTTCGGGTCGATCAGGACCATGCGCACATCGGCGGGTCGCGCCCGCATGAGCAGGCTGGTGATCATCGAGTTCACGAAGCTGGACTTTCCCGACCCCGTCGAGCCCGCGACCAGCAGGTGGGGCATCTTCGCGAGGTTGGCGACGACGATGTTGCCGCCGACGTCCTTGCCCACGCCGATGGTCATGGGGTGCGTGCTCTTCTGCGCCGCCGCAGAGCGCAGCACGTCGCCGAGGGCGACTGTCTCCTTGTCGACGTTCGGGATCTCGATGCCGATCGCGCTCTTGCCGGGGATCGGCGAGAGGATGCGCACGTCATTGGACGCCACCGCATAGGAGAAGTTGTTGCTCAGCTGGAGGATCTTCTCGACCTTGACGCCCAGGCCCACCTCGATCTCGTACTGCGTGACCGTCGGGCCGCGAGAGAAGCCGGTGACCTTGGCATCCACCTTGAACTGCTCGAGCACACTGGTGATCTGCGCGATGGTGTGATCTGTGGCATCCGAGCGGGTGACCGGCGGCGGACCCGCCTTCAGCACGCCCGGCGACGGCAGCACGTAGGGAGCCGCGGGCGGCTGCAGGCCGTTCGCGCCCGGACCGGGAGTGCCGAACCCGTCCAGACCGGGCAGCTCGCCCGTGGATCCGTCGTCGTCGAGCAGGGCCGTCGTGTTCTGCTCGCCGAGCATGTCCGCGAGCGCACTGACGTCGGTGAGAACCTCGGTGGCGGCTTCCTGAGGCCCGTCGTCCACGATGACCGCCTGGTCGTACGCCGCCTTCTTGCCCGGCTCGCCGAGCAGCGCGGTGATCGCCTGGGAGTCGACGTCGTCGTCGGGATCCTCTTCACGACCGGTCTTGTTGCGGCGCCACCACGGCAGCGCGTCGTCCTTCTCGTCGGAGTCCTGGGGCGCCTCGTCGACCGCGGCGGTGCGCAGCGGCCGCTCCGCACCGAACATCCACGCGTACAGGTCGCCGAGCCGCTCGCCGATGCGGTTCGGCGGTGTCTTGGTGAGGATCAGGATGCTGAGCACGGCCAGCAGCGAGAGCACGATGTAGGCCACCACCGGAGTGAGGAAGGCCAGCGGCTCCCCCAGCATCCAGCCGAAGAGGCCTCCGGCGGCGCTGAGCGCCGGCATGCCGTCCTTGGGCTGCGGGCGCGACAGCACGCCGAGCCTGTCGGCGGTCCCGGAGGCGACGTGGCAGAACCCCGCCAGGGAGAGCGCGAAGAAGCCGAAGCCGATCCCGATGCGGCCGTTGTCGTGGACGGACGACGGATGCCGGAACAGCCAGCCCGCCAGCAGGAGCAGCAGCACGGGCAGGACGAAGGCCACCCGGCCGATCAGCAGCCCCCACGTGTACGCGCTGATGTTCTGCGCGATCTGTTCGCCGATGAAGAACCACTCGACGACTGCGCCTGCGCAGGCCAGCAGGACCAGCAGGAACGGGAACCCGTCACGGCGCTGATCCTTCTCGAGCGACTCCGGCCCGAACGCGCGGAACAGCCCGCCGACGCCGTGCGCCAGCCCGAGCCACATCCGCACGGCCAGCGGCGGCTTCTCGGCCTCGTCGACATAGCGCTTGGGTGCGGGCGCCGCCTTGGCACGCGAGCGCGGCGCCGCCTGCCGCTGGGGACGCGACGATGACCCCGCGGACGCGCGCTCAGACTTCGTGGTGCTCCTGGCCATGACTCCACGCTACGGCCGAACACCGACATCCGGCCGTAATGACGCGGGTTTGCAGGGGATCACGCCCGGATCCGGCGTGGCCCCCTCATCGCGGCTACGCCTCGATGACGAGCGGAACGATCATCGGACGGCGGCGCAGCTTCTGGTTGACCCAGCGGCCGATCGTGCGGCGCACGATCTGCGACAGCGCGTGGTTGTCGCGCACGCCGTTGCCCGCGGCCTCTTTGAGCGCCGCGACGATCTTGGGCACGACGTCGTCGAAGACCCGGTCGTCCTCGGCGACACCGCGCGCGTGGATCTCCGGTCCGGAGATCACGCGACCCGTGCTCGAGTCCACGACGATGATGACGGAGACGAAGCCCTCCTCGCCGAGGATGCGGCGGTCCTTCAGATCGGCATCCGTGATGCCGCCGACGGTGGATCCGTCGACGTACACGAAGCCGATGTCGAGCTGGCCCGCCACGCGCGCCTCGCCGTCGCGCAGGTCGATGACCGTGCCGTTGGAGGCGATGAAGGTGCGCTCCTCCGGGATGCCGGTGTCCTGGGCGAGCTTCGCGTTCGCCGTCAGGTGACGATACTCGCCGTGCACGGGCAGGACGTTGCGGGGCTTGAGGATGTTGTAGCAGTAGAGCAGCTCTCCGGCGGCGGCGTGACCGGAGACGTGCACCCGGGCGTTGGCCTTGTGCACGACGTTGGCGCCGAGCTTGGTGAGTCCGTCGATGACACGGTAGACGGCGTTCTCGTTGCCAGGGATCAGGCTGGATGCGAGGATCACGGTGTCGCCCTCGCCCGGCTCGATGGCGTGGTCGAGGTTCGCCATCCGGCTGAGCACGGCCATCGGCTCGCCCTGTGAACCGGTGGACATGTAGACGATCTTGTCCTCCGGAAGATCTCGCGCCTTCTTGTAGTCGATGAGGACGCCGTCCGGAACGCGGAGGTAGCCCAGCTGCTCGGCGATGGTCATGTTGCGCACCATGCTGCGGCCGAGGAACGCCACCCGCCGGCCGTGGATGTGCGCCGCATCGATGACCTGCTGCACGCGATGCACGTGGCTGGAGAAGCTGGCCACGATCACGCGGCGCGGTGCCTTGCCGATCACCTGGTCGAGCACGGGACCGATCGAGCGCTCCGTGGGGGTGAAGCCGGGCACGTCGGCGTTGGTGGAGTCGACGAGGAACAGATCCACGCCGTCGTCCCCCAGACGCGCGAAGGTGTTCAGATCGGTGATGCGGCCGTCCAGCGGCAGCTGATCCATCTTGAAGTCACCGGTGGCGAGGACCAGGCCCGCCGGGGTGCTGATCGCGACGGCCAGCGCGTCGGGGATGGAGTGGTTCACCGCGATGAACTCGAGATCGAACGGGCCGACCTGCTCCTCCTGCCCCTCCTTCACCGTGAGGGTGAAGGGCTTGATGCGGTGCTCCTTGAGCTTGGCCTCGACCAGCGCGAGGGTCAGACCGGATCCGATCAGCGGGATGTCGGCCTTCAGCCGGAGCAGGTAGGGCACGCCGCCGATGTGGTCCTCGTGGCCGTGCGTGAGCACGACGCCGACGATGTCGTCCAGGCGGTCCTTGATCGGCGAGAAGTCGGGCAGGATCAGGTCCACCCCCGGCTGGTGCTCCTCTGGGAAGAGCACGCCGCAGTCGACGATGAGGATCTTGCCGTCGTACTCGAAGGCGGTCATGTTGCGGCCGATCTCACCGAGACCACCGATCGGAGTCACGCGGAGCGTGCCCTGGGCGAGTGGTTCGGGAGCGGCGATGGGGGTGGACATGGACGTCTCCTCAGTCGGACACTGCGTGCCCGTTCGTATGTGTTCAGCGCGTGGGAGCGCTCATCGAGTGGTGCCGTGCACCTTCGGCAGGGCGCCGCCGGCGGCGGCGTTGCGGTCGGGACGGAAGTTCGAGAAGTCGGCCCCGGGAACACCGGATACCAGCGCGAGCTCGTCCTCGATGATCGCAGCCTCCCATTCCTCGGGTCCGACCAGTGGCAGGCGCACACGCGGGCTGCCGATACGGCCGAGGCCGTGCAGGATGTACTTCGCAGCGACCGTTCCGGGCACGTGCGTCATCACCGCGCGCACGAGCGGTTCGAGGCGCTGGTGCTCGGCGGTGGCGGTCTTGAGGTCGCCGCGGTTCACGGCGTCGATGATGGTGCGGTACGGCGCGGAGGTGATGTTGGCCGTCACCCCGACGAGTCCGGTCGCGCCGATCGCCAGGTGCGGGAGCACATTGGTGTCGTCGCCGGAGAAGTACATCAGATCGGTCTGGTTGAGCACCCGGCTGACCTCGGAGAAGTCGCCCTTGGCATCCTTCACCGCGAGGATGTTCGGGTGCTTGGCGAGACGCAGGATGGTCTCGTACTTGATCGGCACACCCGTGCGCCCCGGGATGTCGTACAGGATCACCGGCAGATCCGTCGCATCGGCCACGAGACGGAAGTGCGTGAGGATCCCGGCCTGAGTCGGCTTGTTGTAGTACGGGGTGACGATCATGATGCCATCGGCCCCGGCCTTCTCGCTGGCCCTGTAGAGCTCGATGGCATGCGCGGTCTCGTTCGACCCGCCGCCGGTGATGATCTTGGCCCGCCCCGCGGAGACGTCCTTGCCGACCTCGACCAGACGCAGCTTCTCGTCATCGGTCAGGGTGGAGGTCTCGCCGGTCGTGCCGGTCACGACGATGCCGTCGGCGCCGTCCGAGATCACCTGGTCCATGTGCTTCTCGGTAGCGGGCCAGTCCACTTCGCCGTCGGCGGTCATCGGAGTGACCAGCGCGACGAGTACCTGTCCGAAGGGATTGTCCGAGTGCGTCATGCACTCAGGTTATCGTGTCGGCCCTGATATCTTGCGCCCGAGACGTCGCCGGGCGCGCAGTCCGACGCGCTCAGACCCGTCCGCGACGCGCGACGCGTGCGGTCAGCGCGCTCGGCAGCACTCTGGCCAGCGCGACGATCCCCTTGTACCGCAGCGACGGGACGGACACCGATCGACCGCGAGCGGCATCTCGCAGCCCTTCGCGCACGACGGCCGTGGCGTTCAGCCACATGAATCCCGGCACGCCCTCCTTGCCGGCCGCCAGGCCCATCCGGGCGTGGAAGGTGGTGTGCGTGAAGCCAGGGCAGACGGCGGTGACCGTCACGCCGTCGCGACTGTACTCCGCATTCGCCCATCGGCTGAAGCCGATCAGCCACGACTTGCAGGCCGAGTAGGTCGAGCGCGAGATGAATCCTGCGACGGAGGCCACGTTGATGATCCGGCCGCCGCGTCCGCGCATGGCGCGTATGGCGGCGTGCATGAGACGCATCGAGGCCTCGACGTGCACCCGCAGGTGCCGCACCTCGTCGTCGATGTCGTTGTCGGCGAAGTGCAGCGGCAGCCCGAAGCCCGCGTTGTTCACCAGCAGGTCGATGGGCTCGCCGGTGTCGGAGATCCGCGCCGCGACGCGAGCGACATCCGCTTCCTGCGACAGGTCTGCGGCGATCACCTCCGCCGCGATGCCGTGGGACTCGCGCAGTTCCTCCGCCAGCTGCTCGAGCGCATCGGCGCCGCGCGCGACCAGCACCAGGTCGGCTCCGCGGGAGGCCAGCTGGCGTGCGAACTCGGCGCCGAGCCCGGCGCTGGCTCCGGTGATCAGGGCGGTGGGCATCAGCGCTCGTACCCCAGGAAGCGGTAGCGGATGCCGGTGCGCGACGTCTGCCACGCCCCTTCGTCGACCAGGCGCCAACCCCGTTTGGACGGCGCATAGGCGTCGCCGGCCACCTCGAGATCGAGCTCGGTGACCTCCAGTCGGTCTGCCTCGCCGATCGCCTGACCGAAGATGTCGGATCCGCCGATGATCCACACCCGCTCCAGGCCGCGCACGGCCTCGGTCAGGTTCGCCGCACGACGCACGCCCTCGGCGCTCCAGTCCTGCTGTCGGGTGATCACGACGTTCTCGCGGCCGGGCAGCGGGCGGAACCGCTCCGGCAGGGAGTCCCAGGTGCGCCGCCCCATCACGACGGGCTGCCCCAGTGTGATCTCCTTGAAGTGCGCGAGGTCCTCGGGCACGTGCCAGGGCATGCCGCCCTGCGCGCCGATCACGCCGCCCTGCGCCTCGGCCCAGATCAGGCCGACCGTCGGCAGGCCCGACGCCGCAGCGCTCATACCGCCACCGCGCCGCGGATCGCGGGGTGGTGGCGGTAGTCCACGACCTCGAAGTCCTCGTAGTCGTAGTCGAGGATCGACTCGGGCGTGCGCGTGATGCGCAGCGTCGGATACGGGTACGGCTCGCGGGCCAGCTGCTCTCGCACCTGCTCGTGATGGTTGTCGTAGATGTGGCAGTCGCCGCCGGTCCAGACGAACTCGCCCGGCTCGAGACCGGTCTGCTGAGCGATCATGAGGGTCAGCAGCGCGTAGGAGGCGATGTTGAACGGCACGCCGAGGAACAGGTCGGCACTGCGCTGATAGAGCTGGCAGGAGAGCCTGCCGTCGGCCACGTAGAACTGGAACAGCGCATGACAGGGCGCCAGTGCCATGTCGGGGATGTCGGCGGGGTTCCAGGCCGAGACGATGAGCCGACGGGAATCCGGTGTCGTCCTGATCTGCTCGATCACCTGGGAGAGCTGGTCGATGCTGTCGCCGTCGGGAGTCGGCCACGACCGCCACTGCACCCCGTAGACGGGGCCGAGCTCGCCGTCGGCATCCGCCCATTCGTCCCAGATCTTCACGCCGTGCTCCTGCAGCCAACGCACATTCGAGTCACCGCGCAGGAACCAGAGCAGTTCGTACGCGATCGATTTGAAATGCACGCGCTTCGTGGTGATCAGCGGGAAGCTCTCGGCGAGGTCGAAGCGGATCTGCCGGCCGAAGACGCTCGTCGTCCCGGTGCCGGTGCGATCGTCCTTGTGCGTGCCGTTGTCGAGCACATCGCGGAGCAGGTCCTCATAGGGCGTGGGGATGGCGGCGCTCATGCCTGCAACGATACCCGCGCGGCGCCCGTGCGGGCGGAACGTCATGCTCTGTCATATCCGCCTTCCCCGTCGCCGGCGGATCTATCGTGGAGCCATGCCCCTCTCCTCGGCCCTGATCGCGGTGGTCGCGCTGGTGACCGTCGCCGTCATCGCCGGAGTGGTCTGGCGCGTCCGCGACGGGCGCCGAAGGGCCGGCGCCGGTGCGATCGATCTGTCCGGTCTCGGCGTCGCGCGCGGTCGCGTCTCGCTCGTGCAGTTCAGCACCGAGACCTGCACCCGCTGCCCGCAGGTGCGACGGATGCTACAGGGCATCGCCGCGGCGCACGACGGCGTCGACCACGTCGACGTCGACCTCACCCACCGGCCGGATCTCGCCCGTCGTCACCGCGTGCTCAGCACCCCGACGACGTTCCTGATCGGCACGGACGACTCGTTGATCGCGCGCTTCACCGGCGCACCTCGCCGCGCCGACATCGAGTCCGCGCTGGCCGAACTCCCCGCTCTCCAGGAGGCATCATGACTGACTCTGCATCCGCACGCGGCATCGACCCGCGTGCACCGCGCTTCGGCGCCTGGATCACCTCGGTGCTGCTGCTCGTCGCCACCTTTCTCGGGCTGACCGGCCTCGCGGCACAGAGCGCGACGGCTTTCTTCGGCTGGTTCGCCTACCAGCCGCTCGCGAACGCGACGTTCGCCGGCTCCGGCTGGCTGCTTCCCGCCGTGCCGGTCGGACAGCGCATCCTCGACCCGGCCTTCCTGCTGGCCCTCGTGATCGCACTGCTGTTCCTCTGGGGAGTGCTCTCCCCCACCACGCACCCCTGGAGCGTGGTGTTCCGCCGCGTCGTGCGCCCGCGTCTGGCGCCGCCCACCGAGCTGGAGGACCCTCGTCCGCCGCGGTTCGCGCAGGGAGTGGGGCTGTTCGTCGTGACGGTCGGCCTGGTGCTGCATGCGGTCGGGGTTCCGCTGGCCCTGCCGATCGCGACAGCCGCGGCATTCATCGCCGCGTTCCTCAACGCCGCCTTCGGCTTCTGCCTGGGCTGCCAGATGTATCTGCTGCTGCAGCGCGCGGGTGTGCTCGGACGCAGCGCCCGCCCGGCCTGAGACCGGGTACCGCACACAGACCCCTCCTGGGTAGGCTTGCGGGACGACGCGACCCCGCGACGACGACCGCCCAGCTCAGGAGGAAACATGTCCGTCACCAGCGAAGCCGCAACCACCTGGACCGGCTCCTTGGCCGAGGGCTCGGGAACCGTCGCGTTCTCGTCCTCGAATCTCGGGACGTTCCCCATCGACTGGAAGGCCCGGAGCGAGGGCTCGGACACGACGACCACGCCCGAGGAGCTCGTCGCCGCCGCGCACGCCTCGTGCTTCAGCATGGCGCTCGCGCACGCGCTGAGCGAGAACGGCACCCCGCCCGAGCGCGTCAACGCCTCGGCATCCGTGACGTTCAAGCCCGGCACCGGAATCACCGGCAGTCACCTCAACGTCAACGCGACGGTTCCCGGCATCACTCCGGAGAAGTTCCAGGAGATCGCCGAGGGCGCAAAGACCGGCTGCCCGGTCTCGCAGGCCCTCGCCGGCATCGAGATCACCCTCGAGGCGAGCCTGGCCTGACACGCACCCCGCTATATGGCGCGAACCGCCCCTGATCCGCGAGAATCGGGGCGGTTCGCGCCATATAGACGGGCTGTTCAGGGGCGGGAGCGGGCGAGACGGATGGCCTCGCGGATGCTGGCCCTGGCATCCTTCCGGCGACCCGCGGCATCCTGAACCACTCCGAGACGGTAGCGGGCGCGCCAATCGTCCGACGCCTCGTCGGCTGCGGCGGTGTAGGAGCCGACGAGAGACTCCACGTCCTCACGGCGCACACGGCCGCTCGGCGTCAGTTCGGCCGGAGCCGCAGGCATCCCGCCCTCGCCGTCGAGGATGCGACCGAGCCGATCGGCTGCGAAGCCGAACATCAGCTCACGCGCGAGAGCCCAGGCGCCGATCGGCGCGATGATCACCAGCGCGATGCCCATGCCGATCGCCGCGGGGGTGCCGACCGAGAAGAACATCACGCCGAGCCACACGGCCACCACGATGTACAGCAGCAGCGCGGCACCCATCACGCCGACGCTGATCCGCGAGATCACGAACGCGCCCGGATGCCGATGTCGATCATGTTCTCCAGTCCCACGACGATTCCGCGCGCATCGCGGGCGAAGGGCAGCGCCAGTCGGATGCCCGGGGTGTACGCGGCCGCGGAGTCGATGGTGTCGTGCACGATCGACAGCGACTCCCCAGCGCCCGACAGGATCGCCTCCTGTCGGGCGATGACGCCCGGCCGTCGCAGCGAATGGATGGGAACGCCGGCGACCTGCTGCCCCCGGGCGCGCTGATCCACGTGCGGCGCCGCGAAAGGACCGCTCTCGTCACGGGCATCGGCCATCAGCTCGGCCGTGCGCACCGCGGTGCCGCTGGGCGAGTCGATCTTCGTGTCGCGGTGCGACTCCACGATCTCGGCGAACGGGAAGAAGGGCGCGGCGGCCGCCGCCAGCGCCGTGCCGAGCGCTGATCCCAGCGAGAAGTTCGGAATGAACACCACGCCGGTCTCTGCGGCGGTCACCAGCGGACGCACCAGCGCGATGCGCTCCTGCGACCATCCCGACGTGCCGACGAGCACGTTGATGCCCCGGTCGATCGACGCGCGCACCACATCGATGCTCACCGCCGGAACCGACGCGTCGACGACCAGGTCGGCACCGTCGAGTTCGCGCAGGTCGCTGGCGGAGCCGAGCACCGTGCGCACCTCGAAGCCGTCGAGCTCATCGATCACCTGATGGATGATGCGTCCGAGCTTGCCTGATCCGCCGACGAGGGCAACCTGAGTGGTCATGCTTCCAGTCTAGATTCGCCGACCGGTCGCTCCCGACGCGTGTCAGCGACGGTAGCGGTACCGCTCAGACCGTGAGGCCGTCAGGAAGACCGGTGCGCAGTTCCATGGGCAGATGTCCGAGGTCGTTGTGACTCATCAGCGTCCACGGCCGGCCCTGCTTCTGGGCGATCACGCTCAGCCCGCAGTGCGCCTGGTTGAGCGTCATCCAGCGCCAGTCGGGCGCGCCCAGGACTTCGCGTACGAACCATGAGATCACGAAGTTGTGGGTGATGAGCACCTCGTGCACGTCGCCGTTGCGGCGGCGGAGGAACTCTCCCACCGCATCCGACATCTGTGCGGCTCCCGCCTCGATCTCCGCGTCGCTGATCGAGCCGAAGAACGGCTCGTAGGCGCCGGGAGTCTCCTCGGTCATGCCGCTGGGCACGCAGTCGAACAGCAGCGCCGAGGGCACCGGGTCCACGGACGGCAGCCGCGCGGCGATGGCGCGGGCCGTCTCGGCCGCGCGCAGCAGCGGCGAGTGCCAGACGGCGTCGAGAGGAAGACCGGAGAGCCGGTCTGCGATGAGTTCTGCCTGACGTTGGCCTCGAGGTGAGAGGGGTCCGTCGTCGATGCCGTGCTCGGCGTCGACATGCTCACCGTGTCTGACCAGATATATGTAATGCGTCACAACCCTGCTCACTTCATGCCGCCACGTCGGGGCGCTTCCAGCTTAGGTCACGCGTCCGACGCTCGGCCCCTGGAAGGCGGCGAACTCACTCGCCGGCGCGTGTGAGCTCGGCGACCTGGGTGCGCGAGAGGGTGATGCCGGCACCCTGCATGAGCTCATCGACGTGCTCGGGAGCGAACGCGTTCACGATGGGCGCGACGATCGTGCGCTGCGCGAGCAGCCAGGCCATCGACACCCCGGCCACGGGTACCGCGAGCTCCTCGGCGACCAGATCGAGCGCCCGGAGAACGCGGATGCCCCGACGGTTCAGATGACTGCGCATCTGCTGTCCTCGCACCCCGACCGCTGCCGCCTTGCTGCGGTGCCGGCCGGACAGGAATCCGTGCTCCAGCGCATGCGAGGGTGTGACCGCCAGGCTCTGGGCCGCGGCGACCAGACGCAGATCTCCTTCGAACTCGTCACGGCGCACCAGGTTGTACGGTTCGTCGAGCACTTCCAGACGCGGGTATCCGGCAGCCGCCAGGATCCGCGCCTCCACGAGTCGCTCCGGCGCGAAGCGGAATGCTCCCACCGCCGAGATCTTGCCGGCCTCGCGCAGCCACTCGACGGTCGCGAGGGTGTCCTCGAGATTCGTGGCGGCATCGAGGGAGGCGTCCAGATAGAGCACGTCGATGCGTTCGACGCCGAGTCGGGTCAGCGAGCCCTCCACCGCGCGCACGAGGTTGACCGAGCCGAGGCCGGGGTTGTCCGCGTGCGAGCCGATCCGCGCGCTCAGCACGATCTGCTCGCGTCGGCCGCCGGAGCGCAGCCACTGCCCGATGATGTACTCGCTGCGGCCGCCGGAGAAGCCGTCCGCCGTGTGCACGGCATTTCCACCGAATTCGAGGTAGCGGTCCAGCAGGTCATGGCTGGTCTTCTGGTCGACGTTCCAGCCGAACTCGGCGGCTCCCAGCATCAGCGGGAAGATCGAGTAGCCTGTCTCGCCGAGCGCGACGCGGATGCGCTCTCCGACGCCGGGACCGACGACGGGGATCGGAGCGGATGGATGCGTGTCCGAGGCATCGGCGCGCGGCGGTTCATCGGCCGTGCCGATGCCGAAAAGCCTCATCTCCCACCCCGCGGATCCTCATGCAGCGCACCCCCCGGTGCATACTCACAGGCTAAGCGACGTCCCGCGCTGCGCCGTCCATGATGACCGGGGTGATCCGAAGTTCTCGTAACGATCCGATCACATCGGATACGACAAGACCCGGAATCCCGCTGTGTACGGCAGGATTCCGGGTCTTCGTCAGGGATGCCGGCTCACCGGCATCCGAGGATCACGCCTCAGTGGCCTCCACAGCCGGCTCGCCCTCGGCGGCGGCGTCGTCGAGCACGGGCTCGAGCGACAGCTTGCCGCGGTCGTCGATCTTCGTGATCTTCACGAGGATCTTCTGGCCGACCGAGAGCACGTCATCGACGTTCTCGACGCGCTTGCCACCGGCGAGCTTGCGCACCTCGGTGACGTGCAGCAGTCCGTCCTTGCCGGGCAGCAGCGAGACGAAGGCGCCGAACGTGGCGATCTTCACGACGGTGCCGAGGAACTGCTCGCCGACCTCGGGGTTGGTGGGGTTGGCGATCGCGTTGACCTGGGCGCGCGCGGCCTCGGCCGACGGTCCGTCGACGGCGCCGATGTAGACGGTACCGTCCTCCTCGATGGAGATCTGAGCGCCGGTCTCGTCCTGGATCGCGTTGATCGTCTTGCCCTTCGGGCCGATCAGCTCGCCGATCTTGTCGACCGGGATCTGCACGCTGATGACGCGCGGCGCGGTCGGCGCCATCTCGTCGGGAGCGTCGATCGCGGCGTTCAGCACGTTGAGGATCGTCAGACGTGCGTCGCGCGCCTGGGTCAGGGCGCCGGCCAGCACCGACGACGGGATGCCGTCGAGCTTGGTGTCCAGCTGGATCGCGGTGATGAACTCGCTGGTGCCTGCGACCTTGAAGTCCATGTCGCCCAGCGCGTCCTCGGCACCCAGGATGTCGGTGAGGGCCGCGTAGCGGGTCTCACCGTCGACCTCGTCCGAGACCAGGCCCATCGCGATGCCGGCGACCGGTGCACGCAGCGGCACACCGGCGTTCAGCAGCGACAGGGTCGAGGCGCAGACCGAGCCCATCGACGTCGAGCCGTTGGAGCTGAGAGCTTCCGACACCTGACGAATCGCGTAGGGGAACTCCTCGCGGGTGGGCAGCACCGGCACGAGAGCGCGCTCGGCGAGGAAGCCGTGCCCGATCTCGCGACGCTTCGGCGAGCCGACGCGACCGGTCTCACCGGTGGAGTACGGCGGGAAGTTGTAGTGGTGCATGTAGCGCTTGTGCGTCACCGGCGACAGCGAGTCGATCTGCTGCTCCATCTTGAGCATGTTCAGCGTGGTGACACCCATGATCTGGGTCTCGCCGCGCTGGAAGATCGCCGAGCCGTGCACGCGCGGGATGACCTGCACCTCTGCGTCCAGTGGGCGGATGTCGGCCAGGCCCCGGCCGTCCATGCGGACGCCCTCTGCGAGGATGCGGCCGCGGACGATGTTCTTGGTGACCGACTTGTACGCGCCGGAGACCTCGCCTGCCGCGGACTCGGGCAGCGTGCCGGCCTCGATGGCGGCGGCGACCTCCGCCTTGACGCGGCTCTTGACCTCGTCGTCGGCGTTCTGGCGCTCGACCTTGTCGGCGATCTGGTAGACCTTCTCCAGGTCCGCCGACGCAGTGGCTGCGATGAAGTCGAGCGTGGGCTGCTCGTAGGCCGGGAAGACCGGGTAGACGCCGGGCTCCTTCGACGAGTGCTGAGCCATCTCGGCCTGCGCCTCGACGAGCTTCTTCAGGAACGGCTTGGCGGCCTCGAGGCCGCCGGCGACGATCTCCTCGCTCGGCTTGACGGCACCGGCCTTGATGAGGTTCCAGCTGTTCTCGGTGGCCTCGGCCTCGACCATCATGATGGCGACGTCTTCCGAGCCGTCGGCCTTCTTGACGACACGACCGGCGACCATCAGGTCGAACACGGCCTCTTCGACCTGAGCCTGGTTCGGGAACGCGACCCACTGGTCGGCGTGCTCGCCCTGGCCGGGGATCAGCGCGAGGCGGACACCGGCGATCGGGCCGGAGAACGGCAGGCCGGAGATCTGGGTCGAAGCGGATGCGGCGTTGATCGCCAGCGCGTCGTAGTACTCGCCGGGGGCGATCGACAGCACGGTGATGACGATCTGGACCTCGTTGCGCAGGCCGTCGACGAACGACGGGCGCAGCGGACGGTCGATCAGACGGCAGACCAGGATCGCTTCGGTGGAGGGGCGGCCCTCCCGACGGAAGAACGAGCCGGGGATCTTGCCCGCGGCGTAGGACCGCTCCTCGACGTCGACCGTCAGCGGGAAGAAGTCGAAGCCCTCACGCGGGTGCTTGCCCGCGCTGGTGGCCGACAGGATCATGGTCTCGTCGTCGAGGTAGGCGGCGACAGCGCCCTGCGCCTGCTGGGCGAGGCGGCCGGTCTCGAAGCGGATGGTGCGGGTTCCGAAGCGTCCGTTGTCGAGAACGGCTTCGGCGGCAGTGATTTCAGGACCTTCCAAGAGGTCTCTCCTTCTTTGTTTAGGCTCGCGCGTCCGTATGACGCGCGAGTTCACGCGAAGGAGCGGATGCGGACAGATATAGGCGCGCGGGCACTCCCGCGAATCTCGCCTGCACTGGCCACCAGTAGAAGATCACCCGGCGCCGTGTGCGACGAGGAACCCACCACAGGGGACCAGCTTCTCAGCCGACCGCTCCGTACTGAGTCGATATGCAGTTGACGGATGCCACAGGCATCCGTATCCAGCCTAGCAGTGCGCCCTCGATCGACGTGTCAGGGCCGAGCGACTAGGCTGACCGTCATGAGCGAAGACAAGGCAGTCTCCCCCGAGGAGATGAAGCGCAAGTTCAAGGAAGCGCTCGACAAGAAGAACGCGAGGAGTCGCGGTGGCGAATCGCACCTCGACGGCGATTCGGCCGTGCACGCGACGAACGCCCCTCAGATGAAGCGCGAGTTCCGGCGCAAGAGCGGCTGACCGGCTTCCGAATCCACCTGCTCTCGGCTCAACTCATCTCTCGGGTTGGGCCGAGAGCCATTCTGCGAACGTGACGCCTCGCAGGTCGGCGTCGTCCTGCGGCAGAAGCACTCCCGAGCGCATGGCCCGTCCGAATGCACCGGGCAGCCCGATCCGCGGCATCCAGCCGCGTCTGCCGTGATGCGCGGCCCACGCCCGCATCATGTCGGCGAGCTCCTCCTCGCGCGGACCTGCGATGTCTCGCGCCCTGCCGTGCGCGGGATGCTCCGCCAACTCGACCAGGCGGGTGGCCACCTCGCCCGCGTCGATGGGCTGCGTGCGCATGCGAACGGCAGGATGCAGCGGACCGAAGCCCGAACGAGAGTGGATCTGCCCTGCGAAATCGTGGAACTGCGTCGCGCGCAGGATCGTCCAGGGTACCTCGCCCGATGCCACCGCCGCCTCCTGGGCGAGCTTGCCCGCGTAGTAGTCGTACGGCGCGCGGTCGACGCCGACGATCGACAGCGCGAGGTGATGTCCGGTGCCGTCGCGTCGCTGGCCGGCGAGAAGATTGGCGGTGGTCCGCATGAAGAACTCGGTGGCCTTCTTCGCATCCGTGGTGGTGATGTTCAGCACGTCGATGACCGCGTCCACCCCGCGCAATGCGTTCTCGAGCCCGACACCGGCCCGCACGTCCACGCCACCCCGCCTGCTCAGCACGCGCACGGCGTGGCCGCGCTGCTGAGCGACGCGGACGACGTGCGATCCGATGATTCCTGTGCCCCCGGCGATGGCGATGTCCATTCGTCCATCCTCCACCGCCGGGGCACCGGCGTCACTCCCCTGCGAGACCGCCGAGCAGATGGCCGAACGAGCGGCCCTTGCCGAGATACGTGTCGGGATCGAACGGATCGGTGTCCGTGACCGCGTCGCGGCGTGCGATCGCATCGGCGAGCTCCTGCGCGCCGCGATCGACGCGCGCGCTCAGCGGCGCCACCTCGTCTGCGCTCGCACCCCAATCGCTGGAGGCGGCGAACACGCCGGTCGAGACCGGTTCCGCATGCAGATATGTGAACAGCGGTCGGATCGCGTAGTCGATCGCGAGGGAGTGCCGCGCCGTGCCTGCGTTCGCGCCGATCAGGACGGGCTTGCCGGTGAGCGCATCCGGATCGAGCACATCGATGAACGACTTGAACAGCCCCGCGTAACTGGTGGAGAAGATCGGGGTGACGGCGACGATGGCATCCGCCGAGACGACGCGGTTGATGGCCTCCTCCAACGGGGCGGGTGCGAAGCCCGTCAGCAGATTGTTCGTGATGTCGTGCGCGAGGTCGCGCAGCTCGATCACGTCGGCCTGCGCCTCGATGCCGCGCTCACGCAGCGCCTTCACGGTCTCGGCGAGCAGGCGGTCGGCCAGCATCCTGGTCGAGGACGGGTTGGACAGGCCGGACGAGATCACGGCGATTCGACGATCGGTCATCTCAGGCTCCCTTCCTGCTCAGGCCGAAAGCCGCACCGGCGGGAGAGGACTCTTCGACAGGCTCAGGGGCCCGGTCCTGGTACGGCGAGCCCGTGGTGAGGTTGTCGCCGCGGTTCGCGCCGGGGCGCGCCTCGCGGGCCGGACCGTCGCCGTACACGGCACGGACGCGGGCCGCGTGCGTGGGCGCGTCGGGCGCCTCGGCCACGCGGTTCTGCGCGAGCTCCTTGCGCAGCACGGGCACGACCTCGCTGCCGAGCAGATCGATCTGCTCGAGCACGGTCTTCAGCGGCAGGCCGGCGTGGTCCATGAGGAACAACTGGCGCTGGTAGTCGCCGAAGGTGTCTCGCATGGACGCGTAGCGGTCGATGACCTGCTGCGGCGAGCCGACCGTGAGCGGCGTCATCTCGGTGAAGTCCTCCATCGAGGGGCCGTGACCGTAGACCGGCGCATTGTCGAAGTACGGCCGGAACTCGTTCACCGCGTCCTGCGACCTGGGCCGGATGAAGGCCTGTCCGCCCAGGCCCACGATGGCCGTCTCCGGGGCGCCGTGGCCGTAGTGCGACCAGCGCTGACGGTACAGCTCGATGAGGCGCTGGTAGTGCTCCTTGGGCCAGAAGATGTTGTTGGCGAAGAACCCGTCGCCGTAGTACGCGGCCTGCTCGGCGATCTCGGGGGTGCGGATCGAGCCGTGCCAGACGAACGGTGCGATGCCGTCCAGCGGACGCGGTGTGGCGGTGAAGCCCTGCAGCGGGGTGCGGAACTTGCCCTCCCAGTCCACGACGTCCTTGGTCCACAGCTCGTGCAGCAGCGCATAGTTCTCGATCGCCAGTGGCAGTCCCTGGCGGATGTCCTTGCCGAACCACGGGTACACCGGCCCGGTGTTGCCGCGACCCATCATCAGGTCCATGCGCCCGCCCGAGAGGTGCTGCAGCATCGCATACTCCTCCGCGATGCGCACGGGGTCGTTGGTGGTGATCAGCGTCGTGGAGGTCGAGACGATCAGCCGCTCGGTCTGCGCGGCGATGTAGGCCAGCAGGGTCGTGGGACTCGACGAGAAGAAGGGCGGGTTGTGGTGCTCGCCGATGGCGAAGACGTCCAGACCCGCATCCTCGGCGTGCTTCGCCATGGTGACGACGGCCTGGATGCGCTCCCGCTCGCTGGGTGTGACGCCAGTCGTCGGGTCCTGCGTGATGTCGCTGACCGACATGAGGCCGAACTGCATGCCGGACCGGTCGCTGCTCTGTGCGTCCATGATCTTCTCCGCTCGGGATGCCGTGGCATCCGTTTGTATTCATTTGAATGTAGTTGATGCAACGCCTCCATCGCAAACTTATTCCCGGCCGGTAGCCTCGGATGATGAGCAGTGCAGTCCAGCTCCCGCCCACCGGCTCCACGGGCGCGATTCCTCGCCCGCGTCGACGGGTTCCGTTCTGGGACAACGCTCGTTTCGCCTGCATCGTCCTGGTCGTGCTGGGCCACGGCATCCAGCGCCTGATCTACGACTCCGACATCTCCTACGCGTTCTACCTCTGGGTCTACGCGTTCCACATGCCGGCGTTCGCCCTGATCTCCGGATACTTCTCCAAGGGTGCCAGCCCCACCAAGAAGCAGATGGCGAGGATCATCACGGACATCCTCGTGCCGTACGTGATCTTCGAAGGCCTCTGGACCCTGACCAAGTGGCTCGTCGAGGGTCGTGCCAATCCGAACCCCACGCAGCCGTCGTGGACGCTCTGGTTCCTTCTGGCGCTCGGCATCTTCCGCCTGGTGCTGCCCTACCTGGCGCTGCTGCGCTGGCCGCTCGCGTGGGCTCTCGCGATCTCGATCGGGGTCGGATATCTCGACAACGTCGACAGCACCTTCTCGATGTCGCGCACCCTCGGTCTGCTCTTCTTCTTCACCCTGGGCTGGTGGCTTCGCGAGCGCGACGTGGTCCGCCGCTTCCACCTCATCGACTTCCGACCGTGGTGGCTGCGCGTTTCGGCCGTCGTCGTACTCGGCGTCTGGGCATTCGTGTGCTGGCGCTGGCTGCCTGCATGGGATGACGTGGACCTGCGGTACTGGTTCTTCTACGACGATTCCTATGCGGGGCTCGCCGCCGACGAATGGTGGGCGGGCGGCATCCGTCTGGGCCTGATCGCTCTCGCGCTGCTGCTGAGCGCCTCGTTCCTCGCGCTCGTGCCTCGGCGGACGCAGCGCTGGACGACGCTGGGGCAGTACACGATGTACGTGTACCTGCTGCACTCGTTCGTGCTCTACCCGTTCCGCGAATCCGGTGTGCTGCGCGGCCTCGATCCGACGTGGATCTGGTTGCCGCTGATCACGATCCTCGCGGTGGCCATCGCCTTCGCACTCGCCTCGAGGCCGGTGCGCCGCATCTTCCGACCGCTCATAGAACCACGGCCGCGCTGGATGTTCGGCGACGCGGCCCTGACATCCGTGGCAGATCATCGCAACGACCCGACCGGATCCCGACGCAGCTGAGCCGGCTCGCTCCGGGCGCGCTCAGGCGAACAGTGCGGAACCCACGTAGGACCCCTCGGAGGCGCCGGCCGGAACGGCCCAGATGCCCGAGCCGACGTGGCGGATGTACTCGCTCAGCAGATCGGTGGAGAGCCTGCGCTGCAGTGAGATGAACTGCTGAGGATCGCGCTGGTACGAGAGGAAGAAGAGTCCGGCATCCAACCGTCCCAGACTGTTGTTCCCGCCCACGTAGTTGAATCCACGGCGCAGTATTCGGATGCCGTCGTTGCCGTCGGGGTGCGCGAGGCGCACATGACTGTGCTCGTCGAGTCCGAGCAGCTCGGGCGCGGTCATCTCGGTGCCGCCGGAGAGGGGGGCGCCTTCGCCCTTGTCGCGCCCGAAGATGCGTTCCTGCTCGCCGAGGCGCACGCGATCCCAGGTCTCGATCATCATCGCGATCTTGCGCGCGACGAGATAGGAGCCGCCGGCGAGCCAGGCCGGCTCGTCGCCCTTCGCCACCCAGACATCGGCGGCCAGGGCCTCGATGTCGTCGGCGAGGATGTTCGCGGTGCCGTCCTTGAATCCGAACAGGTTGCGCGGGGTCTGCTGCTCGGAGGTCGTGCGGGAGGTCTTCCCGAAGCCGAGCTGCGACCAGCGCAGCCGCGCGCGTCCGAAGGCGATGCGGCTGAGGTTGCGGACGGCGTGCACGGCCACCTGCGGATCGTCCGCGCAGACCTGGATGCACAGGTCGCCCCCGGATTGCGCCGGATCGAGGTCGTCGCCGAGGAAGGCGGGCAGCGGCTCCAGCCGCGCCGGACGGTGCCGACGGATGCCGTAGCGGTCGCCGTCCTCGTTCTCGAACAGACTGGGTCCGAAGCCGAATGTGACAGTCAGTGCGCTGGCCGGCAGACCGAGCGCCTCACCGGTGTCATCCGGCGGCGTCTCCGGCGATCCGCCGACGGCCCCGGTGGCGCTGACCTCGAGGCCCTGGGTCATGCGGGCCGCCGCATAGCTCCAGTCCTGCAGCAGCTCGATGAGATCCTCACGAGAGCCGCGGGGCATCATGTCGAACGCCGCGAAGTGCAGATGCTCCTGCACGGGCGTGACGATGCCGCTCTGGTGCGGCCCGAAGAACGCGTGGGTCCCGGGGTCGGACCGCACCTGCCGCTGCATCGTACCCGCAGCGAATCCGCCGCCCGCCGCGGCGAGTGCGGCGACTCCCCCGCCGGCCAGGCCGAGCAGACCGCGCCTGCTCAGACCGGTCCGCGGGCGCTCATCCTCGGTGCCACCGCTCATCGACCCGTCCGTCAGGAGAGCGCGGTGCCGGTGAGCCGGGACAGCGGCTCGGCCAGGGCGTTGATGAGGTCCACGAGCCCGCGCTTGTCCGCATCCGTCAGGTCCGTGAACGACACGAACCCGGAGTCCAGCGATCCGTGCACGGCGAGCGACTTCTCCAGATCCGCGTATCCGGTGGTGATCTCCTCCACCAGGGCGGCACCGTCATCGCCCTTGGCTGCGACGAAGTCGCTGACCAGCGAGAACGCCATCTTCGAGCCCTCGACGTTCGCCGCGAAATCGTAGAGGTCGGTGTGCGACCACCAGTCCTCCTCGCCGGTGATCTTGCCGGTCGCCACTTCGTCCAGCAGCGCGACGGCCCCGTTGGAGATGCCGGCGATGCCCTGGTCGTTCAGCGCGGACGTGAAGTCCTTCGAGTGCACGTAGTCGTAGAGCTCCTGCACGTCGGCGATCAGCAGGTCGCCGAACTCACCGCGCTCCTCGGCCGTCGACGGCGACCAGTCCTGCCACGCCGGCGTCGCCCCATCGGCGTTCAGAGCATCTTTCGCGGGAACCCAGAGATCCTTCTCGATGCGATGGAAGCCGGTCCAGTCGAGGCCTTCCGCGACGGCATCGACCTCACGGTAGTCGATGCGGGGATCGAGGTCGCCGAGCGCCTCGGCGACGGGCTCGATGCGCTCGTAGTACGCACGGGTGGTCGGAAAGAGCTCACGGGCCTTCTCATCGTCGCCTGCGGTGTAAGCGGCGAGGAGATCATCGACGGCGGGCACCAGGCTGCCGACCTGATCCTTGACGAAGGCGGCGTACAGATCGACGGCCTTCTGCTTCTGCTCGGCGTCGGGTCCGTCGATGGACACCTTGTCGCCGCTGACCGCGAAGGCGGCCCGGCCGACGCCTTCCCCGATCATCCCGGGCTTGCACACGGTGAAGTAGTCACCGGGCTGGGCGACCACGGTCAGGGTGCGCGAGGCGGCGGGTGCGATGTTCTCGACCTCTCCGACGATGCGCAGGCCATCCGAGGCCAGCAGGTAGAACTCGGTGATCTGATCACCGCTGTTCGCGATGTCGAAGGTGAGCGTGCCACTCTTCGCCGTGTCCGCCGAGACGGTGCAGGCGTCGTCGGTCGACGTCACGGTGAACGTCGCCGACGGGTCGGCTGCGGTCTTGGCGACGCATCCGGTCAGTGCGACGGCCGCGACGGCGAGGGCCGCAGCGAGGCTGAGAGGACGGATGGTGTTGGTCATGCTGCTCCCGGTGACGAAGAGGTGAGTGACGGATCGAGTGCGGCCGCATCCGCGGGCGCGCGATGAGGACGAGGACGGGCGCGGCGGACGCCGCGCAGGAAGAAGGCACCGACGACGACGACGTAGGCGGTCCAGGCAGAGACCTGCAACCAGGTCATGTGCGGCATGAAGCCCACGATCGCCTGCAGCAGCACGGCCCAGACACCCGCCGGGGCGATCACCGCGCTCACGTCGAAGGCCCAGCCGAAGGGGAAGCCCTCCCATCCCGTCAGCACGACACCGGTCACGGCGTCGACGGGTGCGGCGGCACTGAATGGTCCGGGAACGACGCCCGCCTCCTGCAGGTCCATGATCGCGTAGGCGAGGACGCCGGCTGCGACGATGACGAGGAAGCCGCCGGTCCAGGTGAAGAAGCGACCGAGATCCAGCCGGAGGGCGCCGCGGGCGAGCAGCCAGCCGGCGATGACGGCGACGACGAGGCCGAGAGCCGCACCGAGGAGCACGGAGGGGTCGCTGCCGAACGTCTGCGACATCGACCACAGCAGCAGCGTCGTCTCGATCCCCTCGCGTGCGACGGAGATGAATCCGACGGCGACCAGTGCCCACACGGTGCCGTTCTCGAGTGCGCGGTCGATACCGCCCTGCAGGGTGGCCTTCATGCTGCGCCCGGCCTTCTGCATCCAGAAGATCATCCAGGTGACCATGCCGACTGCGACCAGCGAGAACGTCCCGCCGAGGATCTCCTGCGCCTGCGAGGTCAGGGCGTAGGACCCGAAAGTGAGGACTGCGCCGATCCCCAGGGCCAGTACGACGGCCAGGCCGACGCCGACCCACATCCGCGGCAGCACGTCCGCTCGACCGATCCGGCGGAGGTAGGCGACCAGGATGCCGACCACGAGCGCGGCTTCGAGGCCTTCTCGCAGGCCGATGAGGAAGGTGGCGAACACAGGCGGGGACTCCGAGGTTCGAGGCAGAGGTAAGGGGTGCCTTACCTAAGGAACTTTAGCACCCGGGTAACCCCGCGCAACAAATATGGCGACCTTCCGACGCTGCGCCTACCGTCGTCCCATGGCAGACCTCACTCTCCCCATCCTCGATCTCTCCCGGCTCGATCGCGGCCCGGACGAGGCGGACCGCTTCCGTGCCGACCTGCGAGCCGCGACCCGCGATGTGGGCTTCTTCTACCTGACGGGTACGGGGATCGCTCCCGAGCTGGAGCAGCGCCTGCACCGTGTCGCCCGCGAGTTCTTCGACCTTCCCGAGGCCGACAAGCTCGCCATCGAGAACGTGAACAGCCCGCACTTCCGCGGCTACACGCGCGTCGGCGGTGAGCGCACGCAGGGTGCCGTCGACTGGCGCGAGCAGATCGACATCGGTCCGGAGCGGGATGCCGTGGCCGGCGGTCCGGCGTTCACCCGGCTGATCGGGCCGAACCTGTGGCCGGCCGCGCAGCCCGAGCTGCGCGAGGTGGTCGCGGAGTGGCATGCCGCGCTGTCGGCGATCTCCCGCAGACTGCTGCGCGCGTGGGCGCTGGCTCTGGGCGCGCAGGAGAGCTACTTCGACGATCATTTCGGGGAACCGTCGACTCTGATCAAGATCGTGCGCTATCCCGGAACCGATGAGCCGCTCCCCCAGCAGGGTGTGGGCGCGCACAAGGACAGCGGCGTGCTGACGCTGCTGTGGGTGGAGCCCGGTCGCGGAGGCCTTCAGGTCGAGCGCGACGGAGAGTGGGTGGATGCACCACCCGTGGACGGGGCGTTCGTGGTCAACATCGGCGAGCTGCTCGAGTACGCCACCGGCGGCTATCTGAAGGCCACCAACCACCGCGTCATCTCACCGAGGGCTCCGGAGGATCGCCTGTCGATCCCGTTCTTCTTCAACCCGGCTCTGGACACGCAGCTGCCGCTGATCGAGCTGCCCGCCGAGCTCGCCGCGCAGGCCCGCGGCGTGACCGTCGACCCGAACAACCCGATCCACAGCCTGTACGGCGAGAACGCGCTGAAATCGCGACTGCGAGCGCACCCGGATGTCGCTGCTCTTCACCACTCTGACCTGGTCGGCGCCTGATTCAGCCACCGGCACCGAAATCGACGATCGCCTGCAACGCCCGCACGTGGGCGTAGAAGGCTCGGCGTCCGTCCGCTGTGCCCCGCACCCAGGTGCGCGGCCTGGAACCCACCTGCCCCTTGCGCACGCCGACGTAGCCGGCGTGCTCGAGCGCGGCGATCGCCTTGCTCAGCGCAGAGTCCGAGACCTGCAGGATGCCGCCGAGCGTGGCGAAGTCGAGCTCGAGGTCCTCTCCCAGCGCGGCCATGAGCGAGAAGCGGATCGGGCTGGCGAAGCTGTCGTCCAGGCGCAGGCGGGGATGTTCGCGCCCGGGTGTCTCAGTCACGCTCCCGCTCCTTCAGCGCGCCGATCACGAAGGCGAGGGCGACCAGCCCACCGGCGACGTACCCGACGATCGTCAGCGGCAGACTCGAGTACTGCGCCAGCAGCACGAGCACGACAGTCGCTGTTCCCGCACCGGCGAAGCAGATCCACTGGAAGGGGCCCCAGGCGGTGGCGATCGCGGTTCCTCCGGTGATCGTCGCGGTGAGGAGCCAGGCCGCCAGGGCGATCATCACGATCATCATGGCGACGGCCGCGATCAGAGCCTCCGTCGCCACACTGCCCACCGCGATCCCCAGGCCGATGCCGATGCCGATCGTGGTGATCCGCACGGAGCGGGTGAACGGAGTGCGCTCGCGTCGGATCGCATCCGAGGTCGCGCGTCGCCACTCGTCCCAGGCCAGCAGCGCATACAGCGCGAAGGATACGACCCCGGGGATGAGGCGGGCACCCCAGGGGAGATCGACCTGGAGGACGACCGTGGCCAGCGCACCGATCGCCATCACCGCGATGATGAGCACGACCGCACTCCGCAGCTGCTGCTCGCGCCCACGACGCTGATACCCGTACTCCTCGCGGAGCGTCATCACGAGCCGGGTCCAGATCAGGAACGGAGCGATCAGGACGGCGATGTTGAGTCCCGTCGCCGGCGGGAAGGCGAACAGCAGCGCGATCAGGTACACGCCGAACGCCGCACCCTCGGCGAGCAGCAGTCGCGCCGCAGCTCTGCGGTCGATGAACTGCTCCCGGCGCTGCATCACACGCGCGGACTCCGCGAGGTACGCCTGCGCGACCGCCGCGGACGGCGGATCGAGCGGTTCTGCTCCTGACTCAGGTCGCTGCTCCATGGCATCCCCCACGCTTTCCTGTTGGAAACTCATCTACTTTCCTAACGGAAAGTGAGCAGGAGGTCAAGCCTGCAGGCCGGATGCTTCACGGCATCCACCCCACTCCCCGCGGTGAGACACCACATCCCACATGAGAAACCACGTATGCGCGTGTGTCTCATGCAGAATTCGGTTTCTCGCGCTTCAGCCTGCCGGGAACGACGAAGGCCGCCCCACACCGTGGGGCGGCCTTCTCAAGAATGTTCTGCGCGATTGAACGCTGGTGCGATTAGCGACGCAGTCCGAGACGCTCGATGAGCGAGCGGTAACGGCTGATGTCGATGTCCTGCAGGTAACCCAGCAGGCGACGACGCTGACCGACGAGCAGGAACAGCCCACGACGCGAGTGGTGGTCGTGCTTGTGCTCCTTGAGGTGCTCGGTGAGGTCCTTGATGCGCTGCGTCAGCATCGCGACCTGCACCTCGGGGGATCCGGTGTCACCGGGGTGCGTCGCGTACTCTTCCATGATCGCCTTCTTGACGTCTGCTTCCAGTGCCATAGATTCGATCCCCTCTCAGTTCGTTGCGCGGCGCCCGACGTCTGATACGTGGGCTCTCTTTATCCGCGGCCGATCAAACGGCAACCTCAACAGCTTACCAGTCTCCGTACGCTCTGCGCGCCCGCTGGGCCCCGCGGCCGGATAGCCTCTTCTGGTGCAGTTCTCCCGCGGCCTCCTCATCGATCTCACCCCGTTCCGGACCAGTCCCGCCTTCGCACGGATGTGGATCGGCTCGGCGCTGTCGGGGATCGGCGGCCAGTTGACGATCGTCACCGTCATGCTGCATGTGTTCGAGCTGACCGGCAGCACGTTCGCCGTGTCGATGATCGCCGTCGCGGGGCTCGTGCCGATGACCCTCGCCGGCCTCTACGGCGGAATGCTGGCCGACGCGTTCGATCGCCGGCGGGTCGCCCTCATCTCGGCCACGATCGCTTTCGCCGCCACCGCCCTGCTCGCCGGGTTGACCTGGACGCGCACCGAGTCCATCTGGTGGCTGTATGCGCTGAGCATGATCATCGCCGCGGCGAACTCCGTGGGTATGGCCACGCGCACGGCGATCGTGCCCCGTCTGATCCCGCTGGACCAGCTGGCATCGGCATCGGCGCTGAACGGCATCTCCTTCGGTCTGACCGTGATGGTCGGACCGGCCGTGGCCGGAATGCTCGTCGCACTGACGGGCTTCGGCTGGACCTACACGATCGACGTCATCCTCATGCTGTCGATGTTCGTCGGCCTGTGGACGCTGCCGGCCCTGCTTCCGGAGGGCACGATCGTGCGGCCCGGACTGGCCTCCCTCGTCGACGGCTGGCGCTTCCTGCGGCGGGCAGGCAACATCCGGATGCAGTACCTGCTCGACATCACGGCCATGACCTTCGGCCAGCCGCTCGCGCTCTTCCCCGCGCTGGGAACCGTGCTGCTCGGAGGCGGTGCGATCACCACGGGTGTGCTCACCGCCTCCGTCGCCGTCGGCACCTTCGCATGCAGCCTGTTCTCCGGGCGGATCGTGCACTACCGCTGGCACGGACTCGGCATCGTGCGCGCCGTGCAGGCGTACGGCGCGGCGATCGCGCTGTTCGGAGTCGTACTGCTCGCGGGCGTCTTCCTGCCCACGGCATCCGAGAAGGCGCCCCACATCGCGCTCATCGTCGTCGCCTGCATCGCACTCGCCCTGTCGGGTGCGGCGGACAACGTCAGCTCGATCTACCGCAACACGATGATGCAGGCGGCTGTGCCCGACACCATGCGCGGGCGACTTCAGGGCATCTTCATCATCGTCGTCGCGGGCGGCCCGCGCGTCGGCGCGCTCTATGCGGGCGTGCTCGCCACGCTGACCAGCCTGTGGTTCCCGCCGCTGCTGGGCGGGTTCCTCGTGATCGGCGTCGCGGCGATGCTGTCGCGGCTCAACCCGCGATTCCGCACCTACGATGCACTGAACCCCGCGGCCTGACGCGGGAAGCGTCGGATCGCGGGGCTCAGGAACGAAGAAGATCAGGCCTGCAGGGCGCCCTGCAGGTCGAGGCCGATCGTGATCTCCTTGCCGACGAGCACGCCGCCGGTCTCGAGGGCGGCGTTCCAGGTCAGACCGAAGTCCTCGCGGTTGATCACGGTCTTCGCCGACGCGCCCGCCTTGTAGTTGCCGTACGGGTCCGTGCCGAAGCCGCCGAACTCGAACTCGAAGCTCACCGGCTTGGTGATGCCGCGGATGGTCAGGTCGCCGTCCACGAAGAAGTCGCCGTCCTCGATGCGGGCTCCGGTGGAGGCGAACTCCATCGTGGGGAAGACGTCCGTGTCGAAGAAGTCGGCCGACCGGAGGTGCGCGTCCCGGTTCTCGTCCTTCGTGTCGATGGAGGTCACATCGACCTTCGCCTCGACCTTGGCGTCGAGCGGATTCTCGGGAGCCACCAGCGTCGCCTCCTTCATGCCGAAGGTGCCGCGCACTTTGGAGATCATCATGTGCCGCACACTGAACGTGACTTCGCTGTGGGACGGGTCCAGTATCCAGGTGCCAGGACGGTAGCCGGGGATCTCGATCGACATATGGTTGCTCCTCAGGTTCGGGGGCCGCGGTTCACGGCATCACAGAACCAGAACTTCTATGCAGGTGAATCTATTCCCGAGGGTGAGAAAAAACCTCCGCCCACGAAGATCGCGGACGGAGGTCTGTGATTCGGATGCTGTCGGTCAGCCGACGGCGACCAGGTCGATGATGAAGATCAGGGTCTTGCCGGAGAGGAAGTGGCCCGAGCCTGCAGGTCCGTAGGCCAGGTGCGGCGGGATGGTGAGCTCACGGCGTCCGCCGACCTTCATGCCGGGGATGCCCTCCTGCCAGCCCTGGATCAGGCCGCGCAGCGGGAACTGGATGGTCTCACCGCGACCCCAGGACGAGTCGAACTCCTCGCCGGAGTCGTGCTCGACACCGGCGTAGTGCACGGTGACGGTGTCGCCGGGCTTCGCCTCATCGCCGTCGCCGACGATGATGTCGCGGCTGACGAGCTCGGTGGGGGCGGGTCCGGTGGGGGCGTCGAACTCGGGCTTTGTGCGATCGGTCATGAATACATCAAACCCCGAGCCCTGCGCGCAGGTCAACGTGAGCAGTCCGCTGAGCGCGAACTCCGCATCGGGGAGCTCATCCGCGGTCCCCGATGTCGCGCGAGAGGCGCTGCGAGACCCATACCGGGATGAAGGAGGCGAGAATCACGACCGTTGCGACCACGTTCACGACGTTGGCCTCGTTCGGCCGCGCCATCTGGTTCATGATCCACAGCGGCAGGGTGTCGACCCCGGGCGGTGCCGTGAAGATCGTCACGTACACCTCGTCGAAGCTCAGAGCGAACGCCAGGATCGCCCCGGCCACCAGCGCGGTGCGGAACTGCGGGAAGGTCACCAGTCGGAAGGTCTGCCACGGGGTGGCGCCGAGGTCCCGCGACGCCTCCTCGAGACCGGGATTCATCCTGCGCAGCCGTGCAAGGACGTTGTTGAACACCATCACGATGCAGAACGTGCCGTGGGCGATGATCATCCCCCAGAACCCCACCTGGATCCCGATCGGCTCGAGAATCTGGTTGTAGGTGTTGCTCAGCGCGACGCCGGTGACGATGCCGGGCAGCGCGATCGGCAGCACCACCAGCAGGTTCACCGCGCGCTGGCCGAAGAATCGATGACGCTGCAGAGCGAACGACACCAGTGTGCCCAGCACGAGGGAGATCGCTGTTGCCCCCGTGGCGACCAGCACGGAGTTGAGCAGCGCGTCCCGCACCGGCTCGCTGGTGAACGCCCGCCCCCACCACTGCAGCGAGAAGCCGGCGACCGGCCAGCTCGCGATGCGCGTGGAGTTGAAGGAGTTCAGCACGACCAGCATGAGCGGGATGTACATATAGGCCAGGATGATCGCGACGATCACTCCGAGCACGATCCGCGAAGCGCGCGAGAGTCTCAGCATTCTCCGCTCACATCCTTTCGAGAGCACCGGTGCGCTGCACGCTCACCAGATAGATGACGACGAACGCGATCGGGACGAAGGAGAACGCTGCCGCCAGCGGCGGGTTCAGGTTGATGTTGGAGGCGATGACGCTGCCGATCATCTGCGTGTCACCGCCGACGAACTTCGCCACCAGGTAGTCGCCGAGGCTCAGTGAGAAGGTGAAGACCGATCCCGCGATGATGGCCGGCTTGATCAGCGGCAGCACGACCGTGCGAATGGTGCGCCAGGCTCCTGCCCCGAGGTCGGCAGACGCGTCGAAGAGGTTGGCGGGCAGCTGACGGATCGCGGTGTACACTGGCACGGCCATGTACGGCAGCCAGAGGTAGGTGAGGGTCACGACGACGGTGACCACGGCGAACCCGGGACCTTCGATGCCGAACGGTGAGAGCATCCAGTTCAGGAACCCGTTCTGCGTGAACGTGATGCGCATGGCTATCACCTTCACCAGGTAGCCGGCCCAGAGCGGCAGCGTGATCGACACCGCGAGGAAGGCACGCAGCACGGGTGAGGCCGCCTTCGCCATGAAGATGCCCAACGGGACGGAGATGAGGATCGCGAGCAGAGTGACGCTGAGTGCGATGCCCAGCGTGCGCAGCGAGGTGGACAGGTACGCCGGGTTCGTGACGAGCTGTTCGAAATTGCGCATCGTGAACCCGGGCTCGACCTTGGAGGTGAAGGGGTCGGTCAGCCAGAACGCGGTGATGAGCAGCATCACGAGTGAGAAGATGTAGATCCCGATGAGCCAGGTCATCGGCAGGGCCAGCAGGCCCGCGATCCGTGCACGGCGCTTCATTTCGATCCTGTCGTCGTCGAAGAGGGCGGTTCCGGGGCGGGGAGCACTCCCCCGCCCCGGTGAGGCGGGAGCGGCGATCAGCCCTTGACGGACGTCCAGGCATCCGTCCACTGCTGGAAGTTGGTGCACGTCACATCGGTGCGTCCATCGATGCACTGTTCGATCGGGGTGGTCCAGAACCACACCTTCTTGAAGTACTCCTCGTTGGTCGCGTTGTAGTACTCGCAGTGGGCCTTGGCCTCATCGTTCGTGTCGCAGAAGGCCGCATTGGCGGGCGCCATGCCGAAGTTCATCGCGATCGCGCCGTTCACCTCGGGAGAGGACGCGTAGTCCATCCACGCGTAGGCGCAGTTGGGGTTCTTGGACTCCGCGGCCAGCATCCAGGCATCCGACCAACCGGTCGAGCCCTCCTCCGGCAGCACGCTCTTGAAACGATCGTCCTCCGTCAGTTTGCGCAGCACCTCCCACGACGTACCGAGCGCTGTGGTGCCGCCGGCGAAGGAGGTGATCTGCGCCGCCGGGTCGGCCCAGTACTCCGAGACGATCCCGCGCTGCTGCTTGAGCAGATCGACCGCGGCCTCGAGCTGCTTCTCATCCAGCGCGTACGGATTCTCGATCCCGAGCTCGGGCTTGTGCGCCATCAGGTAGACGGCGGCGTCGGCGATGTAGATCGGCGCGTCATAGGCGATGACCTTGCCCGCGTACGGGCTGTCCTTCTCCCAGGCGACGTCCCAGCTGGTCGGCTCCTCGGTGACGACCTTGCTGTCGTACTGGAGGATGTTGGCGCCGCGACCGATCGGGATGCCGTATGACTTGCCGTTGATGGTGTCGTAGATCTGCCCCTTCATGCCCTCGACGATGTCGTCGCCGAAGTGCGGGATGAACTCCAGATTGAGCGGTTGCACATCGCCTCCCGCGATGAGACGCAGGCTCGCGTCTCCGGAGGCGGAGACCAGGTCGTAGTCACCGGTGCGCATCAGCTGAACCATCTCATCGCTGGTGCCGGCGATCCGGCGGTTCACGGTGCATCCGGTGTCGGCGGTGAACGCATCGGCCCATGCCGGCTCCACGAATCCGGACCATGCGACGATGTTGACCTCCTTCTCGTTCTCGCCGAGCTCCTTCAGCATCGGCACATCGGGCACCTCGATCGACAATCCGCCGCCGGCTTCGCCGCCCGCCTCCTGTCCGGCGCAGCCGGTGAGCACCAGTGCCGTCGTCGCTGCGATGGCTGAGACAGCCAGAACCTTCTTCTTCATGTGATCGCTCCTTCGTGATCTCTGTATCGGGGATGGGATGTCGCGGGTTGTCGTCAGGGAAGTCGCGCGGCGTGAGCCGGATTCCAGGCGACCTGCACGCGGTCGCCGCGCGCGGATTCGGTCGTGCTGACGAGGTCTTGCGCGTTGGGGCGCTCGGCGATGATGTCGAGGCCGCTGTCCGTGGTGACCAGGTAGCGGGTGGCGGGCCCGGTGTACACCGTCTCGGTTATGGTTCCCGCCAGCGCCACCTCCCCTGCATCCGGGGCGGCGTCGGCCGACAGCATCCGCACCCGCTCGGGCCGGATGCTCATCGTCAGGCGATCGCCGGTCAGCTGCTCGGACAGGTCCGCATCGATGAGGTTCGACAGGCCGAGGAAGCGGGCCACGAACTCGGTGCGGGGCTGCTCGTAGACTTCTCGCGCGCCGCCGATCTGCTCGATCCTGCCGTCGTTGAACACGGCGACTCGGTCGCTGAGAGTCAGCGCCTCCTCCTGATCGTGCGTGACGAAGATGAAGGTGATGCCGACCTCGCGCTGGATCTGCTTCAGCTCGATCTGCATCTGCTCGCGCAACTGCTTGTCCAGCGCACCCAGCGGCTCATCCAGCAGCAGCACCTGCGGGCGCAGGATGAGGGCGCGTGCCAGTGCGATGCGCTGGCGCTGCCCGCCGGAGAGCTGGTGCGGCAGGCGGTCGGCGACATGATCCAGGTGCACCCGGCGCAACGACTCCTGCACCTGCTCGATGCGCGCGGACTTGCCCGCACCGCGCACCCGCAGCCCGTATCCGACATTGTCGGCGATGCTCATGTGCGGGAAGAGCGCATAGTCCTGGAACACCGTGTTCACGTCGCGTGCATGCGGCGGCGTTCGAGTGACATCGACACCGGACAGCCGCACGATGCCGGAGGTCGCCTCCTCGAAGCCCGCAATGATGCGCAGCACCGTCGTCTTGCCGGAGCCGGACGGGCCGAGCATCGAGAGGAACTCTCCCGGTGCGACGTGCAGATCCAGATCGCGCACGGCGGTGAACTCTCCGAAGGACTTGCTCAGCCCCTGCAGCGACACGCTGCCCTGACCGGAGTGATCGCTGCCGGTGTCCTGCGCCAGTGGTGCGGGCGTCGTCATTTCGTGCTCCTCGGTCATCGTCGAACTGGAGAGGTTCCGTAAACATATAAAACCGTAGGACATATTTCAAGTCTTTCTCCGCGGGCATCCGTCGTGCGAGAATCCAGATATGGATTCGCTGATGCCGTCGCCGCAACTGCGGTCCGACGCGCCGGCGCAGGAATCCGCCCCACCGCTCCAGCCTCATCGCCTGCAGGGGGCCCTCTTCCAGCCCATCGGCGACGAGGGCCGCGCAGAACTGGTCGAACGGCGACTCGTCGACGCCATCCAGCGCGGGCATCTGCGGGCCGGTGAGCGCCTCCCCTCCGAGTCGGAGCTCGCGCGCAGTTTCGGCGTGGCGCCCGTGACGGTGCGCGAGGCGCTCCTCGCCGTCCGGGGGCGCGGTCTCATCGTCACCAGGCGCGGACGCAACGGCGGAAGCTTCGTCGCCGATGACGCCGATCCTCTCGCGTTCGCACGCGCCGAGCTCTCCCGCACCTCGCGGATCACTCTGCGGGACATGGGCGCGCACTACGCCGCCATAACGGCGGCCGCCGTGCGCCTGGCCGCGCGACGAGCGGATCCCAGCGAGACGCATCGCGTGCTGCGGCGCCTGAGATCGATCGGCGATCTCGACATCGAGCAGCAGCGCCGCGTGCTCGACGACGTGCAGGTCGAACTCGTCTCGCTCAGCCAGTCCGCGCGACTCACCCGCGAGCAGATGAGACTGCAGGCCGAGTTCTCGCCTTATCTTCGGCTCGTCGGCCCGGATCCCGAGGGTCTCGCGCGACAGACCCGCAGCCTCGTCGAGATCATCGAGGCGGTCGAGTCCGGTGACCAGGACGTCGCCGGACGACGCACCGAGACCATGGTCGCCGACGTCATCGACGCCCTGGTCCAGCTGCAGAGCTCGCCGCCGATCTCTGCCCTTCCCTGATGATGACCATCGACGTGCACAGGAGGACGCGATGAGCACCACGACCACCACAGCCCCGACCGACGCGGCGCAGATCGTCGAGGAGTACTTCGGCTCGCCGATCCGGACTCTGCAGGAGTGGGTCGATCCGTGCGCGCGAGAGCTCTCGACTCTCGTTGCCGAGGTCGCTCTGACCCGCGCCGGACTGGACGCCGTCGTCGAGCCGTACGCGCTGCGCACCCTCGCGCTGCGCGACGTACCCGTGTACGGCGCGGGATTCATCGCCGCGATAGACCTGCTCAGCGATGCCCAGAGCCACCTCGCCTGGTGGCAGGGCGAGGACAGGCGCAAACTCGTCCTGGCTTCGCAGTCCGTGAACAAGGAGCACATCGACTACAGCGAGCTCGAGTGGTACCGCGTGCCCATGAGCACGCGGCTGCCCCACGTCGCGGGTCCCTATGTCGACTACCTCTGCAGCGACGAATACACGATCACGATCGCCGTGCCCGTCATCTCCGACGGTACGCCCCTCGGGGTCGCGGGCCTGGATCTGCTCGTCTCCGAGGTCGAACGCGAGTTGACGCCGCGGTTCGCCGCCCTGGACCAGCAGATCACTCTCACCAACGGCGTGGGACGAGTCGTCGTCTCGACCGACCCGCGCTGCGCCACCGGCGATTCGGTGCGCGGCAGCCGACTCGCCGGGCTCCCGCGGATCCCGTGCGCCGGAGTCGCTCTGGATGTCATCGTCGAGGCTCTCTGAACGGATCCTCGACGACCTCTTGACTTCGACCCGGGTCGGAGGCACCCTGTCATTAGGCCAACTCAGCGCCCGGGAGACTAGCAGGCATCGCCGCAGCACCGGGCGCTGAGTCTGTCATCGCCGCCTTGTGGCTCAGTACGCCAGCAGCTGCGCCCTCGTAACGCGCGTCCTCATGAGAAGCGCGTGCTCATCGGCGGCCGCATAGGCGTCATGTCCCTTGATGGCCCGCTGTCGCACTGCGGCCAGCGCAGCCGCATCCCTGATGAACGAGCGCATCAGTGCGCGGCGGTCGCCGGGCAGCCCCTGCGCCCAGGTCAGGCCGACCTTGCGTCCGGCCGGCGTGGCGAGCATGACGACCTCCTCCGCGGTGAACCAGCCGGCGGCCGCATAATCACCCAATCGCTGCTGGGTCAGCTTCGCCTCCGCCCGGCGCAGAGCGACGATGACGAAGATGAAGGCGACGAAGAGCGGCACCTGGGTGGTCAGGTACAGCACGGTGAAGTCGCCGAGCAGGGATGAGCCGTTCCAGAAGGCGTGCAGAGCCACCGCGGCGAGCGCACCCAGGGCGCCCGCGCCCAGTGCGCCCGCGGTGCTCGCTCCGCGCCGCACGGCGAGGCCGATGGCGAAGCCGGTCAGAGCGGTGAACATCGCGTGGGCGAACGGCGAGACGAGTCCGCGCAGGAGGAACGTCAAGGTCAGCTCGCCGGCGCCGCCGGTGACCAGACTGATGCCGAAGTACTGGATGTTCTCCGTGAAGGCGAATCCCGCGCCGACCAGCGCCCCGTACACGACACCGTCGACCGGGCCGTCGAAGGCCCGGCGTCCGATCAGGAACACGACGAACACGCCGAGCCCCTTGGCTGTCTCCTCGATGAAGGGCGCCTGGATGACACCGGTGAAGAACGGATTGCGAATGCCGGCCGTCACCGTGAGCAGCAGGTCGAACAGCAGTGAGATGCCGACCGCCGCCACTGCTCCCCAGGCCAGTGCGAACACCACCAGGCTCTTCGGCTCGGGCTCCCACCTGTCGATGAGCTGCACGCCGAACAGCACGATGCCAAGGGGCACGAGAGCGAGCACGAGCCCCACGAGTGAGGCACCGGTGCCCAGGAACACGGCGAAGTACGCGATCAGGGCGAGCAGAGCGAACCCGAGGACGCCGAACAGCCAGATGGATGCCGAGCGGCCCTTGCGCACCGGCATCACGAGCGCGGGCATGATCGGCGCCGGCGTCGCGGACTGCGGCGCCATCGGAGCGGAGGCGTCCGATAGGACGGCTGCGGGAGGATCGAACACCGATGCCCGACCGGCGGAGCCCTGCGGGGCGCTCGCTGTGCGTCCCGCATCGCCGTACACGGGCTGCGGCGGCTGACCGTAAACCGGCTGCGGCGGCTGGCCGTACTGCGGGGGCTGTCCTCCAAAGCTCATACGGAAAGCCTAGAGGGAGCCTCCGCTCCGCCACGCACTGCGCCCGGTACCGTAGAGAGCATGCGGTTTGCCCATCTGAGCGCTCCTGACTCCGACATCCTCCGACTCGCCGTCATCGACGGCGATGAGGCGGTGCTCGTCAGCGACCTCCTCTCCCCCGGACCCCAGACGCTTCAGCAGCTCATCGCAGGCGGTGACGAGCTGCTCGAAGACGTGCGCCGCGCGTTCGCCGAGGGCGGGGCGATCCGGCATCCGCTCGGAGGGTTCTCCTTCGGGTCCGCCGTCGTCGACCCACCGGCGATCCTGGCCGTCGGCCTCAACTACTCCGCGCACTCCAGCGAACTCGGGCTGAAGACCGACACGGCACCGACCGTGTTCACACTCTGGCCGAACTCTCTGACCGGCCACGAGCACACCACCTCCTGGCCGCGCACGCTGAGTGAGTCCATCGACTACGAGGCCGAGCTGGGTGTGATCATCGGCAAGCCCACCAAGGACATCTCCGCGCAGGACGCGCTGAGCGCAGTGTGGGGATACACCGTGGTGAACGACATCACCGCCCGCGACATCCAGTTCGCCGAGGCGCAGTGGTGCCGCTGCAAGTCCTTCGACGGATTCACCCCCACCGGTCCGGTCGTCGTCACCGCCGACGAGATCCCCGATCCGCAGGCCCTGCACATCTGGACCGTCGTCGACGGGCACACGGTGCAGGACTCGACCACGGGGCACATGGTCCGCACCGTCGCCACGCTCGTCGCGCACCTGTCCACCTCGGTCACCCTCCTGCCCGGCACGCTGATCTCGACCGGGAGCCCGGGCGGCGCCGGTTACTCGCGCGATCCGCAGATCTTCCTGCGCGACCGCTCGACGGTGACCGTCGGCGTCGAGGGCATCGGCGAACTCACCACGCACTGCCGCATCCTCGACTAGGACCTCTGCACGCAGAAGGGCTCCCTCCCGCATGGACGGAAGAGAGCCCTCTGGGCACCGGTTGACGACGGTCATCTCCACCAGCAGTTTCCCCGCCAGGAGGTGCCACGCGCCCCCGAGGCTCAAGGCAGCGCGCAGCGATGCCGTGAGTGGGGCGTGGGGATCAGTTCAGCGGCAGATCTTCCGCCGCGATCACCGGAATGGCCGATGTGACCGTCTCCAGACCCGACAGCCTCGCGGGCGAGATCTGCTTCATGACCTCTTCGCGGGACATCAGCCCTGCCTCGACCACGAGGTCGGCGATGTTGCGGTTGGTCAGCAGCGCAGCCTTGGCCAGGGCGGCGGATGCCGCGTAGCCGATGAACGGGGTCAGCGCGGTGACCACGCCGACGGAGGCGCCGACCATCGCGCCGAGACGCTCGCGGTTGGCGGTGATGCCGTCGATGCAGTTGACGCGCAGCGTCCACATGGCCTGGCGCATCCAGGTGATCGACTGGAAGATCGAGTGCGCGATCACGGGCTCGAATGCGTTCAGCTGCAGCTGACCGCCCTCCACTGCCATGGTGACGGTGACATCCGCGCCGGCCACAGCGAAGGCGACCTGGTTCACGGCCTCGGGGATCACGGGGTTCACCTTGCCCGGCATGATGCTGGAACCGGCCTGCATCGCGGGCAGGTTGATCTCGCCGAGGCCGGCCTGCGGGCCGGAGGACAGCAGGCGCAGGTCGTTGCAGATCTTGGAAAGCTTGATCGCGTTGCGCTTGAGCGAGGACGAGAACGACATGAAGGCACCCGTGTCGCTGGTCGCCTCGACCAGGTCGCCGGCCGTGCTGAGGTCGAGGCCGCTGATCTCGCGCAGATGACGCAGTACGGTGGGCGCGTAGGCGGCGTGCGTGGTGATGCCCGTGCCGATCGCGGTGGCGCCCATGTTGATCTCGGTCAGCAGCGAGGCGTTCTCGGTCAGGCGGTTGTGGTCCTCGCCCAGAGTCGTGGCGAAGCCGTGGAACTCCTGCCCGAGGGTCATCGGCACGGCGTCCTGCAGCTGGGTGCGTCCGACCTTGAGGATGTCGTGGAACTCGCCCGCCTTGCTCAGGAACGACCGGCGCAGCAGATCGAGTTCGTCGAGGAGCGAGAGCAGGTTGAGCGAGAGGCCGATCTTCACCGCGGTCGGGTAGACGTCGTTGGTGGACTGGCTGCGATTGGTGTGATCGATCGGCGACAGGAAGGCGTAGTCGCCCTTCTCGCGCCCCGCCATCTCGAGCGCGACGTTGGTGATGACCTCGTTCGCGTTCATGTTCGTCGACGTGCCGGCACCGCCCTGGATCACCCCGACCGTGAACTGGTCGTGGAACTCGCCGTCGATGATCCGCTGCGAGGCGTGGTCGATCAGGTCCGCGCGCTCCGCATCCAGCACCCCGATCTCCTTGTTGGCACGGGCGCTGGCCTGCTTGACCATCGCAAGCCCGCGGATCAGATCCGGATACACCGAGATCGGCCGCTTGGTGATCGGGAAGTTCTGCTCGGCACGCAGCGTGTGCACGCCGTAATAGGCGTCGGCGGGGATCTCAAGGCTGCCGATGGAGTCGGTCTCGGTGCGGGTCAGGGCAGGCGCGTCAGCGGCCATGTCACGTCCTTGTGGGTAGTGGCGGGTGGGATGCGGGGGATGCCGCCAGTCTACGCCTTCGACCTCGGCGGCTTCCGTGAGAAGACCTCCAGCCGCTGCTCGGGAGACAACCCCGCCATCGACTGCACCCACTCCTGGCTGAAGTAGTCGCCGGTGGGCGCATCCACGACGGGAACGACCGTGTGGGTGATGACGTCCGGGCGCACATGCACGAGCTGGAATGCCTGCGCCGCGTCCATTCCATTGACCTCGACCGCGGGCCGGCCGAGGTTCATCGTGTAGCAGGTCGACGAGGCCACGCTCACCGGGACGCCGGCGAACGTGCCCGAGGACGAGTAGTGCAGGTGCCCTGCCAGGATGCCGCGAACGTCGCTCCCGCGGATCACCTCGGCAAGCTCGTCCTGGTGACGCAGCTCGAGGATGTCGAACAGCGGCAGGTGCGCCGGCAGCGGCGGGTGGTGCATGGCCAGGAGCGTTCCATGCGGCGCGGGATGCCGCAGCTGTTCTGCGAGCCAGGCCCGCTGCGCAGCATCGATGTCGCCGTGATGCCAGCCCGGCACGCTCGAGTCGAGTGCGATCAGGCGGAGCCCGTTCAGATCCCACACCCCGATGATCGGTTCCTCCGTCTCCGGGGCGTCGAGAAGCTCGGCCCGCATTGCCGGCCGCTCGTCGTGGTTGCCAGCCACCCACACGATCGGACAGCCCAGGTCCTCCGCGACCGGCTCGAGCATCCCGCGCAGCCGGCGGTACGCATCGGGTTCACCGAAGTCGGTCAGATCCCCGGTGATCACGATCGCGGCGGGGTGCGGGTGCACCCGGCGCACGGCCTCGAGCGTGCGAGCAAGATTGCCCTGACTGTCGGATCCGCCGGAATGTCTGATGCCGTCGGCCAGGAGATGCGGATCACTGAGATGGATGAGCGTGTGCGACGCGGGCTGGTGGCGTCCGAACACGGGCGGATCGATCATGCGCTCAGCCTACGACCGGCAGGTGACATCCGTCGGGATGCCGACGCCGACGAGCGGCCGCAAGCGGAATGCGATCAGTGGCCGATGACGATGATCATGATGCCGCCGAGCACCGCCGCGCCGCACAGCACGAAGCATCCGATCGCCGCGATGAAGGCGAGATTCCTCTGACCTGCCGTGAGCGGGCTCTTGCGGGCCGCCTTGGCGGCCTGCTTGCTGGCGTGCCTGATCTCCTTCTCGGAGAGGACCGTGATGGCATCCGTGAACTCGGCCGGGGTGACGACCGGTACGCGTCCGGCGCGCACCAGCATCCGCAGCCCGAGGGCGTAGAGGGAGACCACCGCGACGGCGCCGATGAGTGCGGCGACGAACACGCTGAAGAATGCGCCCCAATCGATCACGACGGTCATCGTGCCCCCTCCTGATCATCGATCGCGAGATCCCATTCGGCGAGCTGTGCGCGTGCACGGCGGCTGGCGCTGAGCGCCTCCCACTCCTGGCTCGCCTGCTCGGCCTCCGCATACTTCCGGGCCGCGCGATCCGCCGCCTTGCGGGCAGCCTTGATCTCGCCGGGGGTGCCGCCCGCCTTCTTGAGCTTCTTCGCACGACGGGCCGCGCGCTCGGCCTCATCGGCCTTGCGCTCGGCGCGCTCGAGAGCGCGCATCAGCTCGATGCGGCTGGTGCGGCGGGTGGGCCCTGGGACGTCGGGAAGATCGACGACGTGGCCGGACTCGGCGACGTCGCTCATGGCGTTGGCGGAGGTCACCGCGTTCTTGCGCGAGCGCAGGAACAGACCGACGATGACGACGAGCGCGATCACCGCATCGATCGCGACCCCCCAGCCGTCGAACCACACCACGAACAGCGCGGCGAACGCGCCGACGGCGGCGGCCGCAGGAAGCGTGAGCAACCAGCCGATCGCGATGCGACCGGCCGTGCGCCAGCGCACCACCGAGCCACGGCGACCCAGGCCGGAGCCGATGACCGAGCCGGAGGCGACCTGCGTGGTGGACAGCGCGAACCCGAAGGCGCTGGAGGCGAGGATCGTGGCGGCCGTTGAGCTCTCCGCGGCGAAACCCTGCGCGGGCTTGACCTCGGTGAGTCCCTTGCCGAGCGTGCGGATGATCCGCCAGCCGCCGAGGTAGGTGCCCAGCGCGATCGTGAACGCGCAGGCGACGATGACCCAGAACTCCGGATTGTGGAAGTCCTCGCTGCCGGGATCGCCTGTCTGCCAGCCGACCGTGATCAGGGCGAGGGTGATGACGCCCATGGTCTTCTGGGCGTCGTTCGTCCCGTGCGCAAGGGCGACCATCGACGAGGTGAAGATCTGGCCCCAGCGGAAGCCGGAGCGGCCGTCGGGCTTGCCGTCGTAGCGGCGGGTGATGCCGTAGGCCACCTTGGTGGCCGCGAACGCGATGAGTCCGGCGGTCAGCGGGGCGATCAGCGCGGGGAGCACGACCTTGGAGAGCACGACGCCGAAGTTGATGCCGGCGAGTCCGAAGCCGACCAGGGTGGCACCGATCAGTCCACCGAACAGGGCGTGCGACGAGCTGGAGGGCAGTCCCAGAAGCCAGGTCAGCATGTTCCAGGTGATCGCGCCGATGAGACCGGCGAAGATCAGCTGCGGCAGCAGATCGTGAGGGATGTCGGCCTCGTTCACGATGCCGCCCGACACCGTCTTGGCCACCTCCGTCGACAGGAAGGCGCCGACGAGATTCAGCACCGCCGCCAGCAGAACGGCGGTCTTGGGCTTCAGCGCGCCGGTGGCGATCGGCGTCGCCATCGCGTTCGCGGTGTCGTGGAATCCGTTGGTGAAATCGAAGAAGAGTGCCAGTGCGATGACCAGCACGACGACGAGGGCTGCGGTTTCCACCGGTCTCTTTCGTTGGGATTGCCAGGAGGGGATGCCGGGAAGCCGGCGTGACGAACGAAGAGTTCACCGTGGGTTCAATATCCGTTTACGGGCCCGCGAGAATCTTCCCACCCTCCTCGGTCGTGGTCAACTCGCAGGCGTACCACCGGCGCGCGTCCCCGCGCAGACCCCGGTGCGCAGCACTAGCGTGGAGGTGTGAGCGATTCCCGCATTCAGCCGCCCGTCGCGGCCCGCCGCCCCATCACCCGCGCCCACCACGGAGATTCCTTCGAGGATGCCTATGAGTGGCTCCGCGCCAAGGACGACCCCGAGGTCATCGCGCATCTCGAGTCCGAGAACGCCTACACCGAGGCGCGCACGTCGAACCTGGCGCCGCTGCGCGAGCAGCTGTTCCAGGAGGTGAAGTCGCGGGTCCTGGAGACGGATCTGTCGGTACCGACGCGGCGCGGGGACTGGTGGTACTACGGGCGCACCGAGGAGGGATCGCAGTACGGCATCCAGTGCCGCACCGCGGCAACCGGCGAGGACTGGACTCCCCCGGTGCTCGAACCCGGTGTTCCCGTCCCCGGCGAAGAGGTGCTGCTCGACGGCAACATCGAGGCCGAGGGGCACGAGTTCTTCTCCCTCGGCGCGTTCGACATCTCCGACGACGGCAGGCGGATGCTGTGGTCGGTCGATGTGGAGGGATCCGAGGTGTACACGGTGCACGTGCGCGACCTGGTCACAGGAGAACGCCTCGAGGATGTGATCGAGAACACCGGGCAGGCGTTCTTCACCCCAGATGCGGAATCGATCGTCTACACGACCCGTGACGACGCCTGGCGTCCTGACACGCTGTGGATCCACCGCCTGGGCACAGCGGTCTCACAGGACGTCCAGCTCTTTCACGAGCCCGATGAGCGCTTCTGGCTCGGCGCAGGCGTCACCCGCAGCAAGAGGTACCTGATCATCGGGCTCGGCTCGAAGATCACCAGCGAGGAGCTGCTGGTCGATCTGGCCGATCCGACCGCAGAGCCCCGCGTGGTCTGGCCGCGCCGCGACGGCGTCGAGTACTCGGTCGACCACGCCGTCGTCGATGGCGAAGATCGGCTTCTCATCCTGCACAACGATGGCGCGCTCGACTTCGAACTCGTCTCCGTCTCGGCATCCGACCCGCAGGGCGCGCGCCGGGTACTGCTGCCGCACACGCCGGGACGACGCCTGCTGGACGTGGACTGCTTCCGCGACTTCGCCACCGTCGAGTTCCGCGCCGAGGGCATGCCGCACGCGGCGCTGCTGGATCACCGCACCGGCGCGCTGGAGGTCGTCGAGTTCGAGGAGCCGCTGTACGAGGCGTATTTCAGCGGCAACCCCGAATGGCACGCACCGTTCCTGCGCATGGGCTACACCTCATTCGTGACGCCGTCGACGGTGCTGGAGCTCGAGCTGGAGACCGGCGAGAAGCACGTGCGCAAGCAGATGACCGTGCTGGGCGGATACGACCCGGCCGACTACGGCCAGCAGCGCGTGTGGGCCACCGCACCCGATGGCGTGCAGGTGCCGGTCTCCCTCGTCTGGAAGCGCTCCTTCGGCGATCCCGGTGCGACGACGCGGCCGGTGCACCTCTACGGCTACGGCTCGTACGAGCACTCGATCGACCCCGGCTTCTCCGCCATGCGCCTGTCGCTGATGGATCGCGGCGTGATCTTCGCCGTCGCGCACGTGCGCGGCGGCGGCGAGATGGGCCGGCACTGGTACGAGGACGGCAAGGGGCTGAACAAGCGCAACACGTTCACGGACTTCATCGCCAGTGCGCAGCATCTGATCGACTCCGGCGTCACGACGTCCGAGCTGATGGTGGCCGAGGGCGGCAGCGCCGGGGGGCTGCTGATGGGCGCCGTGGCCAACCTCGCCCCCGAGCTGTTCGCCGGAATCCTCGCCGGTGTGCCGTTCGTCGACGCTCTCACTTCGATCCTTGACCCATCGCTGCCGCTGACCGTGGTCGAGTGGGATGAGTGGGGCGACCCGCTGCACGACCCGGAGGTGTACGCCTACATGAAGACGTACACACCGTACGAGAACATCCGCACGGACACCGCGTACCCGCGCATTCTCGCGATGACCTCGCTGAACGACACCAGGGTGCTGTACGTGGAGCCGGCGAAGTGGGTCGCGGCATTGCGGCACTCGGGTGCGCAGGACGTGCTGCTCAAGTGCGAGATGACCGCCGGGCACGGCGGCGTCAGCGGGCGCTACAACGCCTGGCGCGACCGCGCGTTCGAGCTGGCTTGGCTGCTGGACGTGCTCGGGCTGGCCGAATAGGCCGGTTCCCGCGCGGAGCGCGACGGCATCCTGCATCCGCAACAGGAGATTCGACGGCGACAGGACGATTCTCGAGAAATCGTCCTGTCCTCGTCGATCCTCCTGCACCCGGTGAACGGGCGCGGCGAGCGGATGCTCAGCCGAAGAGCGCCGAGGCTTCGTCGTAGCGCTCCCGCGGCACGGTGTTCAGCTCGCCGAGGGCCTCCTCGAACGGCACCAGGACGATCTCGGTGCCGCGCATCGCGACCATCTGGCCCCAGGAGCCGCTCACGAGCGCGTCCGCCGAGTTCAGGCCGAGGCGCGTCGCGAGCACCCGGTCGAAGCCCGAGGGCGAGCCGCCGCGCTGGATGTGTCCGAGCACGGTGGAGCGCGTCTCGATGCCGGTGATGCGCTCGATCTCCGGGGCGAGGATCTCGCTGATGCCGCCCAGACGCGGACGGTTGAACGCGTCCAGCCCCTTGTCGCTGTACGCCTCGTCCATGTCGGTGAGCGTGAAACCCTCCGAGACGACGACCAACGGCGCGCGGCCGCGGTCGCGTGCCCGCGAGACGAGAGCGCAGATCTCGTCCATGGACATCGGCACCTCGGGGATGCAGATGACGTGCGCGCCCGCGGCCATTCCGGCGTGCAGCGCGATCCAGCCGACGTGGCGCCCCATGACCTCGGCCACCATGCAGCGCTGATGCGAGTCGCCGGTGGTGCGCAGTCGGTCCATGGCATCCGTGGCGATGTTCACGGCCGTGTCGAACCCGAACGAGTAGTCGGTCGCACGCAGGTCGTTGTCGATGGTCTTCGGCACGCCGAGGACGTTGATGCCGTCCTTGGACAGCCGGTCTGCCGCGGCGAGCGTGCCTTCTCCGCCGATGGCGACGATGCCGTCGATCCCGTGCGCGGCCAGCGTCCTGGCGATGTTCTCGGCGCCGCCTCGGGAGCCCTCGTAGGGGTTGGTGCGGCTGGTGCCGAGGATCGTGCCGCCGACCTTGGACAGCCCCTTCACCTCGTGACGGGTGAGGGGGAAGAAGTCGCCGTCGACGACTCCGCGCCAGCCGTCGCGGATGCCGACGAACTCCAGGTCGTACGTGGTGGTGCCCTTGAGCACGATGCCCCGGATGACTGCGTTGAGGCCGGGGCAGTCGCCGCCGCTGGTGAGAATGCCGATCTTCATGCTGCTGCCTTCATGATTCGGGGAAAGGGGTGAGGGGTACGGGCGACGCTGCCTGCATCCGACCCTAGTGGGGAACCCGGGTCGATGCCATTCCGCAGCGCATGAAAACCGAGAATCTTGCCGACCTGCTCGCGGCTTCCGGCCATACTTTGCCGAATCGCACCGAATCCGACGAAAGAGGGCGCTAAGAACTCTCGTTCTTAACGCCCTTCACGAAGTCGATGACGATCAGTCGGCGCCGAGCGCCTCCCGCAGCAGGTGCATGAGCGCCGCCATCTGCACGGACTCGCTCACCGTCTCGTCGACCGATTCGCCATCCAGCGCCCGCGCGGCCAGCCCCTGCTTCTGATCGATGAGCTCGGCGATCTTCGTGTCGATCGTGTGCGCGGCGATGATGCGCCACGCGGTGACCGGCTCGTCCTGACCGATGCGGTGCACACGGTCGATGGCCTGGGTCTGCTCGGCGGCCGTCCAACTGAGCTCGGCCAGCACGACGTTCGATGCGGCCTGCAGGTTCACTCCCACGCCGGCAGCTGTCAGCGAGCAGACGGCGATGCCGACCGAGGGGTCGGTGTTGAAGGCGTCGATCGCCTGCTGACGTGCGGGCGTGGACTGGTCGCCGCGGATCGAGACCGCCTTGATCCCGGATGCCGCGAAGTGCGCCTCGGCCTGATCCATGACGTCGATGTGCTTGGCGAAGAACACGACCTTCTCGACCGAGCGCTGCAGCTGAGCCGCGTAGTCGGCCGCGAGCATGGCCTTGGCCTGACCGATCCTGCGCACCATGGTGAACACGTTGTCGCCGCCGGTGCCGGCCGCTTTGGATTCCTCGAGCTCGTTGTGCGCGACCAGGCGGACGATGTCGTCGTTGATCTCGCCGTCGCGGGCAGGACCGTGCGCAGCCGCACGCGCCTCGACGATGCGCCGGTACTTCGCCGCCATCCGCTCGCCGAGCTCGCGCTCGGCCTGTCGGATGCTGCGACCGAACTCGTCGTCGAGCTGCACGGGCAGGTCCGCGATGAGCTTGTCGGGCAGGTCGGCCGCCACGTCCTTCTTCTTGCGGCGCACGATGCCCATCGAGATCACCGCTTCGCGCGCCTCGGCGTAGAAGGATTTGTCGGCGGGGGTGAGCCCGGTGGCATCCAGCTTCTCCATCAACTGCGGCTCCGGCTTCTCGCCGTTGGTCCAGCCGAGGAAGCGCCAGATCGCATCGAAGTCCTCGACGTCGTTGATCAGCGGGGTTCCGGTGAGAGCGAGCATGAGCGGGTCACGGGTGCGCTCGCGCACCCGTGCGGCCAGAGCCAGCACGTTCTGCGAACGCTGCGAGGAGAGGTTCTTGATGAAGTGCGCCTCGTCCACGACGATGCCCTTCAGCCCGATCTCACCCAGCCACGACAGGTGGCGGTCGAGGATCTCGTAGTTCACGATGAACACGTCGGCGAACGCATCGATGTCGGTGCCGTCGCCCTGGATGACCGTCGCGCGGCGTTGCGGAGTCCACAGCTCCACTTCCCGCGCCCAGTTCATCTTCACCACGTTGGGCACGACGACCAGCAGCGGGTATGCCTCTGCGACGGATGCCGCGAGCACCGACTGCGCGGTCTTGCCGAGACCCGGCTCGTCCGCAAGCAGGAAGCTGCGGTGTCCGGCGCGGACGGCTTCGACGAAGCGGGACTGGTGCACCATCACCTCGCGGCCCTTCGGCGAGATGTGATCGTACTCGGGGACCGGAGGCAGATCCATGGTGGCCGCTCCCCCACCGGCACCCGACTCGAAGGCCTTGTACAGCGGCCCCATGAGCTCCCAGCCGTCCAGCCGGCGGCGCGGCACGGCGACCGGCCGCGGGGTGAGGTCGGGCTCGAGGAACGGGTTGGCGAGTTGGCGCGACTCGACCGACGGCGGGGTCACCTGCTTCTCAGCGAGAGCCGCCGGGACGACGGTCGTCACGCGCACCGGCGCGACGTCGGTGATGATCAGCTCCTCGGGCGCGAGCTCTGCACCGGACTCGAGCAGCCAGTCGCGTCGCATCCGCTTCGCGACCGGCGACGTCGCCTGGTCGGCCTCGAGCAGCTGGATCAGCGAGGTGTCGCGCGCCGCGGTCTTCGCGAGGATCGTGGCCACGCCGTCGAGTCGCTTGAGCAGCTCGGCCCGCGCGGAGTCGCTCAGTTCGGCATCCGCCTTCACTCTGGCGCGCTCCTCGCGCACCAGGAACGCGATCACCTGGAACTTGACCCGGTTGGTCGGACCGAGCTTGGATCGCTGCGCCTTCGCCTCGATCTCGCGCACCTTGCGCGCGAGGATCGGGATCAGCGGTGCCTCTTCGTCGCGACGAGAGGTCTTCTTGCGCCGCGGTGCGGCAGTCGCCGTGGTCGGCATGCTCCTCCTGAGCGTGAGTGCCGAAGCGCCGAAGAGGCCTTCGGTTCGTACTGTGATCCGCGTGTGGCGCCAGCCAGGACCGTGCGGACAGCGGCTCCGGTCTGCGCGTCGTACGGCGGACGTCGGATGCCAGGGCACAGTTTACGGCATCGCGGGGGCTGATGCGATCGTCATTGCGTTTCGAGCCGTGCGCGCGCCTCGGTGACGTCCGCGGCCATCTGCGTGATCAGCGCGTCCATGCCGTCGAAGGCGACCATCCCGCGCAGGTGCGCGGTGAACTCCACGGTCACGTGATGGCCGTACAGGTCCAGGCCGACCTCGTCCAGCACGTGCGCCTCCACCTGCGTGCGGTGCACGTCGTCGAAGGTCGGGTTCGTCCCCACCGAGATCGCGGCAGGGTGGCGGATGCCGGTGTCGTGATCGTCCAGCCATCCGGCGTAGACGCCGTCCGCCGGCGCGAGTGCGTCGATGATCTCGGACAGGTTGGCGGTCGGGAAGCCGAGCTCGCGACCGCGCTTGAGTCCGTGCACGACCTCACCCGACACGGAGACCGGGCGACCGAGCACCTTGGCGGCCCCGACGACGTCGCCTTCAGCCAGCAGCTCACGGATCCACGTCGACGACACCCGGCGATCACCGCCGTCGGGATGCACGTCCTCGACGACGTCGACGGTGAAGCCGTAGCGCGGCCCGAGTTCGCGCAGCAGCGCGGGGTCTCCCTTGCCGCCGCGGCCGAAGCGGAAGTCCCTGCCGACCAGCACGGTCACGACGTGCAGGGCGTCGACGAGGATGCTGCTGACGAAGTCCTCGGCCGACAGCGAAGCCAGCGCACGATCGAAGGTGAGCAGCAGCGTGGCGTCCAGATCCAGTTCGCCGAGCAGGTCGATCTTGCGCTCCGTGGCCACGACGTTCTCGGGGCACAGCTCGGGCCGAAGGATCTCCAGCGGGTTTCGATCGAATGTCACGGCGACGGCGCGGGCGTTCACTGCCTGGGCGTCCTCGCGCATCCGCTCGATGACCGCACGGTGGCCCAGGTGCACCCCGTCGAACTTCCCGATCGCGACGACGCTGGGGCCGAAGTCGGCGGGCACTTCGGAGGCGTCGCGGAAGACGATCATGCCCGCGCCCCCTTCGGCGGGTGCGTGCGCAGCCACCACAGACCGAACACTGGCAGGACGAGCGGGATGAAGACGTAACCCATCCCGAAGTACGACCACACGCTGTCGTGCCCGAACAGCGCCGGAACGAGCAGGCTCAGGGCGCCCACGACGATCACACCGGTGAGCTCGAACACGATCGCGATCCAGGCGACCGTGTACCAGCCACGGCGGTGCGCGAGGATGAGCGCGAGCGTCGCGACGATGTACACCGCCGCCGCGGTCGCCGACAGCGAGTACGCCAGCGGCGCCTCGTCGAATCGACGGACGATCTGCACGAAGCTGCGTCCGGTGGCGCCGAGCGCCATCACGGCGTAGACGATGACGAGGACCCGGCCGATACCCGTCATTCGGGTGCGAGCGTGGATCTGGGGCGAGGCATCGGTGTGGGACATTGCGTCCACCATCCTAATCCGCCCGGATCACGCGATCTGCACGGTCCAGATCATCTGCATCCGCCACAGCATGATCGCCAGTGAGAAGCCGACGACTCCCAGCACGACCGTGCTCCACCGCGTGCGATCCAGCAGGGCCCACAGCACGCCGCCGACCGGCAGCAGGAGCGCGCCCACCAGGTAGACCCAGTACTCGAGCAGGTCGCCGGTGGGCGGGTTGCCGGCCACCGGAGCGATGACCGCGACGACGGCCTGCACGAGAAGCAGCGCCTCCACCAGCACCACGCTTCCCACCGAGAGGTCGCTGGGTCGCCGACCGGCGAGTCCCAGGACGAGGCAGAACAGGCCCGCTGCGCACGCCACGACGATCTGGATGATGGTGAACCACAGGATCACGCCTGCACCTCCGGCATGTTCATGGCGCTCTTGATGTCGTGGCCGCGCGCCTCGAGGATGCCGACGAGCACTCCTTCCGGATCCAGGGCCGCGACCTCCGAGGCCGTCAGCCGGTCGCGCTGACCCGCAAGACGTTTTCCGTGGCGCAGATCCCGGGCCTCGTCTGCGGTGACGTTCAGCACCGGCATCACGCGTTCGGCCGCCTCGGCGGGGGTCAGTGTCGTCGCGCCGACGAGATCGTCGATCCCGGCCGCGTCATCGACTTCGAAGCCACCGACCCGGGTGCGCCGCAGGGCGGTCAGGTGACCGCCCACGCCCAGCATGTCGCCGAGATCCCGTGCCAGGGCCCTGATGTACGTGCCCGAGGAGCAGTCCACGATCACGTCCAGGTCCAGGAAGCCGCCGCCTCGCCGCTGCGCGAGCAGGTCGAAGCGCGAGACCGTCACCTCTCGAGCGGCGAGTTCGACGCTCTCCCCCGCGCGCACGAGGTCGTATGCGCGTCGACCGGCGACTTTGATGGCCGATACCGAACTCGGCACCTGCGAGATCGCGCCGGTCAGACTCCGGATGCCGTTCAGCAGCGCCGGTTCGTCGATGCCCGCCAAGACCCCGGCATCCGCGGTGTCGACGATGTCGCCCTCGGCGTCGTCCGTCGTCGTGCGCGCCCCGAGCCGGATCGTGGCGGTGTAGGTCTTGTCGGCGCCGACGATGTACGTCAGCAGACGGGTGGCGCCCTCGATGCCGATCACGAGCAGGCCGGTGGCCATCGGATCGAGAGTTCCGGCGTGCCCGACCTTGCGGGTGCCGAACGCCCGCCGGACGCGTGCGACCACGTCGTGACTGGTCAGGCCACCGGGCTTGTCTACGAGAAGGATGCCGTGCGATGCCACCTGATCAGCCTACCGACACGCGTTGCCACCATCCGTCTAGGCGCATACTTCGTACGGTGGCTCGTCACGATCGGTGACGGTCAAAGATGTCACCTTCGACGCACCCTCCCTGATGGCGAAGTACATCGCCGCCGATCCCTGCGTCCCCACCCGCAGCAGCTCCCCGCCGCCGATCGTCGGCTGCTGCACGGCGGCGTCCGGATGGGCCGTCGTGATCTCATCGCGCGTGGATCCCAGTCCGATCCCCTGCGCGGTCCTCGGGCCGTCCGTCGACACGACCGAATCCGCGAGGGCCTCGAAGGTCACCGTCGTGATCTCCCCGTCCTCCAGCTCGGCATCCCTGACGAAGTAGGCGTCCACGGACCCGTCGTCGGCGGGCAGGAACGCCGTCCACGCGCATGCGGAGTCGACACGCCACATCTCCAGCCCGGCCGCCACCTCGGCGAATGGCTCTCCGATGCGGGCCGGGCCGATCCCCTGCTCGCTGACCGTCCACGTCGTGATGTCACCGGGATCGACAGCCGGCTCCGTCTCAGCCGGCCCGGTGGCCGTCGGAGTGACCGTGGCCGCAGGCGAGGAAGCCTCCCCGGATGGGCTCGACGACGGCGACGGACCGGCACCCGCCCCGCATCCCGTCAGTGCCAGGGCTGATGCCGCAAGAACCGCGGCGACCGCCGTGCGCGTGGTGAAACCGTTCATCCTCGAACCTCCTCCGATCAGCCATAGGCTGGGCATGTGCCCGTAGCGACGATTCCCCCCGCCGTGTGGCGCCCGGCCCTTCTGGCATGGTACCGATCCACAGCACGAGATCTACCCTGGCGACGGGCGGAGTTCTCCGATCGCTACGGCGCGTGGGGCACGCTGGTCAGCGAGTTCATGCTGCAGCAGACGCCGGTCGCGCGAGTGATCCCCCACCTGACCGCATGGCTGGAGAGATGGCCCTCGCCGGATGCCATGTCGACGGCCACGCCGGCCGAAGTGGTCCACCAGTGGGCGAATCTGGGATACCCGCGGCGCGCCCTGTGGCTGCACCGCGCCGCCGTGGAGACCGTCGAGCGGCACGGGGGCGTCGTCCCCCGCGACGTCGGAGCTCTGCTCGAGCTGTCGGGCATCGGCGACTACACGGCTCGTGCCGTGGCCGTCTTCCACTACGGCGACCGTCACCCCGTGGTCGACACGAATACGCGTCGGGTGATCGCGCGGGCCGTCGAGGGCCGCGCCCAACCGAGCCCGCCTTCGAAGCGGGACCTGGAACGGATGGCCGCCCTGCTGCCCGACGACATCGCCGAATCGGCGGTGTTCAACGCGGCGATGATGGAGCTCGGCGCGACCGTGTGCACGGCGCGGTCGCCGAAGTGCGAAGCCTGCCCGATCGCCGCGCAGTGCGCCTGGCTCGCCGATGGCAGGCCCGACACCGGCGACACCCGCCGCCGTCAGGCGCGGTACGAGGGATCGGACCGTCAGGCGCGCGGCGGAGTGCTGCGCGCGCTGCGCGGAGCCGTCGAGCATCGGATGCCGGCGGAGGAAGTTCTCGCCGGCTGGCCGGATTCCGTCCAACGCGATCGCGCGATCGACTCGCTGATCGCCGACGGGCTCATCGAGGCGACCGCGGGGATGCTGCTGCTCCCCCGCTGACGGCCGCGATCAATCCTCTTCTTCGTCGTCCTCGTCGCGGACGTACGGGTCGGCGTCACCGGCGTGGGTCGCCCCGACGGCGAGCTTCGCGACCTCTTCATCACGCTCACGCGCCTGCCTCAGCAGGTCGGCGATGTGTCCCGCCGACTCCGGCAGGGCGTCCGGGATGAACTCCAGCGTGGGCACGAGGCGCACGTTGAGCTGTCGGCCGACCTCCTTGCGCAGCAGCCCGGTCGCCGACGTCAGTGCGGCGCCGCTGGCGACGCGCTCCTCGTCGGTTCCCAGAACCGTGTAGAACACGGAGGCGTGCTGCAGGTCGCCCGACACGCGCACATCGGTGATCGTCACGAACCCGAGGCGCGGGTCGCGCAGCCCCTTCTCCAGACGCTCGGCGAGGATGACGCGGATTCGGTCCGCGAACCGAGCCTGTCGTTCTCCAGCCATGATTCCCACTCCCTGTGTGAAGAATGAGGGGCGCCCTGCGGGCGCCCCTCATCTGTCCGATCAGATCAGCTGCGCGTCTTCTCGACCATCTCGATGGTCTCGATCTCGTCGCCGATCTGGATGTCGTTGAACTTGCCCAGACCGATACCGGCCTCGAAGTCCGTGCGGACCTCGGTGACGTCGTCCTTGAAGCGGCGCAGCGACTCGATGGCGAGACCATCTGCGACGACGATGCCGTCGCGGATGACCCGGGCCTTCGCGTTGCGCGTGATCGTCCCGGAACGGACGATGACACCGGCGATGTTGCCGAACTTCGAGGAGCGGAACACCTCGCGGATCTCGGCGACGCCCGACTGGACCTCTTCGAACTCCGGCTTGAGCATTCCCTTGAGGGAGTTCTCGATCTCGTCGATCGCAGAATAGATGACCGAGTAGAACCGGACATCCACGCCCTCGCGCGACGCAGCCTCACGGGCCTTCGGGTCGGGGCGGACGTTGAAGCCCACGATGATCGCATTGTCGATCGTCGCGAGGTTCACATCCGACTCGGTGACCGCACCCACACCACGGTGGATGATGCGCAGCTGCACGGTGTCGTCGACCTCGATCTTGAGGAGCGACTCCTCCAGCGCCTCGACGGCACCGGACACGTCGCCCTTGATGATGAGGTTGAGCGTCTCGACCTTGCCCTCTTCGAGAGCACGGGTGAAGTCCTCGAGCGAGATGCGCTTGCGGGCCTTGGCCAGCAGGGCGTTGCGCTCGACGGCCTCGCGCTTCTCAGCGATCTGACGCGCCATGCGGTCCTCGTCGGTGACGATGAAGACATCGCCGGCGCGGGGCACCGAGTTCAGACCCTGCACCTGCACGGGGCGGGACGGGGCCGCGAACTCGACCGATTCGCCGTTCTCGTCGAGCATGGCGCGGACGCGGCCGTAGGCCGTTCCCGCCACGATCGAGTCGCCGACGTGCAGCGTTCCGGACTGGATCAGCACTGTCGCAACAGAACCGCGACCCTTGTCGAGCTTGGCCTCGATGGCGACACCGCGGGCGGCCTTGTTCGGGTTGGCCGTGAGGTCCAGACCCGCGTCGGCGGTCAGCAGGACAGCGTCGACGAGTTCCTGGATGCCGGTGCCCGCACGGGCCGAGACATCCACGAACAGCACGTCTCCGCCGTACTCCTCTGCGACCAGGCCGTACTCGGTGAGCTGCTGACGGACCTTGGCAGGGTTGGCCTCGGGCTTGTCGACCTTGTTCACCGCGACCACGATCGGCACATCGGCCGCCTGGGCGTGGTTCAGGGCCTCCACCGTCTGCGGCATGATGCCGTCGTCGGCGGCGACCACGAGGATCGCGATGTCGGTCACCTGCGCACCACGGGCACGCATGGCGGTGAACGCCTCGTGACCCGGGGTGTCGATGAAGGTGACCGCACGCTCGATGCCGTCGTGCTCGGTCCAGATCTGGTAGGCGCCGATGTGCTGGGTGATGCCGCCGGCCTCGCCCTCGATGACGTTGGACTTGCGGATCGCGTCGAGCAGTCGGGTCTTACCGTGGTCGACGTGACCCATGACGGTGACCACAGGGGGACGGATCTCGAGGTCGTCCTCGCTCTCCGCCTCCAGCTCGGCCTCGAGATCGAGACCGAAGCCCTCGAGGAGCTCCTTGTCCTCGTCCTCGGGCGAGACCATCTGGATCTTGTAGCCGAGCTCCTCGCCCAGCACCTCGAAGGTCGCCTCGTCCAGCGACTCGGTGGCCGTGGCCATCTCGCCGAGGTTGAAGAGGATGGTGACCAGTGTTCCGGGCTGAACGGTGTAGCCGTTCAGCGCCTCGAGCTTGTCCGCGAAGTCCGCGATGGATGCGCCACGGCGCAGACGGATGATCTCGCCGTTGCCCTTGGAGACGTTGACACCGCCGACGACCGGCGCCGACCGCATCTCGAATTCCTGGCGCTTCGCCCGCCGCGACTTGCGCTGCTTGCTCTTGCCGCCGCCCTTGCCGAAGGCACCTGCGGTGCCGCCGCCGGGTCCACGACCACGACCGCCGCCGCCACCGGGACGGCCGGCGAAGCCGCCGCCCGGACGCGCGCCGGGACCTGCGCCGGGAGCGCCGCCACCGGGACGACCGGGACCGCCGGAGCGCTGCTGGAAGGGTGCGCCGCCCGGACGCCCGCCCTGTCCGCCACGTGCACCGCCGGGACCACCGGGACGACCGGGACGAGGAGCCCCGATGCGCGGCGAGTCAGCTCGCGGAGCCTGCGGACGGGGGATGTTTCCGGGAGTCGGACGCTGGCCCATGCCCTGCGCCGACGCGAACGGGTTGTTTCCGGGGCGAGGTCCTGCGGGGCGCGAGCCCATGCCCTGCGCCGAGGCGAAGGGGCTGTTGCCAGGGCGCGATGCGCCGGGCTTCGGGGCCCCACCGGGCTTGGGCGCGCTGCCGCCCGGCTTGGGGCCGGCCGGCTTGGAGGCATCCGGCGTCGCCGCCGGCTTGTCCTCGACCGGCGTCGGAGTGCTTTCGGCTTCGGGCTCCGGAGTCTCCGGCTTCGCCGCAGGCTTCGGGCCGGGCTTGGGACCGGGCACCGGAGCGCCGGGCTTGGCGCCGGACGACGCCGGGGCCTTCGCTGCGGGCTTCGCCTCAGCCTTGGCCGCTTCGGTCTTGGCCGCTGCGGGCTTCGCCGCGGGGTCCGCCTCGATGGCGGCGCGAAGCTTGCGCGCCACCGGGGGCTCGATCGTGGAAGAGGGACTCTTCACGAACTCGCCGAGTTCCTTGAGCTTCGCAAGTGCGAACTTGCTGTCGATGCCGAGTTCAGCGGCGATCTCGTGTACGCGTGGTTTACCAGCCACAATTCTCCTGTCGGGGTCGGTCCACCCCTGACAGGGCAGACCACTAGTCGCGGACGGGTCTCATTTCGAGCCGTTCACTTTGTTTCCATAGCCGTTCAGCCTTTGTTCTTCGAGCCGTACTTTTCGATGGTCTGCGCATCCTCCGCCTCGGGGAACCCGATGGCAGGTGAGACGCGAAGTGCTCGTGCAAAAGCCCGGCGCCGCAGGGCGGCGACCAGACATTCGGATGTCGGATGCAACCATGCGCCCCTCCCCGGCAGCACGCCTCGCTCGTCGAAGACGAGTTCACCGTTGTGCTGGGCCACTCTGATCAGAGCGGTTCGAGAGGCACGATCGCGGCAACCGACACACGTTCGTACAGCATCCATCCTACACCTCACCGCGCACTCCGAAGCCCGGCGCACCGCGCCGGGCGCCCGTCACTCCATCACACTGTCGGGCTGGATGTCGATCTTCGCGCCGGTCAGCTTCGCCGCCAGACGAGCGTTCTGACCTTCCTTGCCGATGGCCAGCGACAGCTGGTAGTCGGGAACCAGGGCGCGCACGGCCTTGATGTTGGCATCCAGCACGAACGCGGAGGTCACCTTGGCCGGTGAGAGCGCGTTGGCGACGAAGGTGGCCAGGTCGGCATGGTGGTCGACGATGTCGATCTTCTCGCCGGACAGTTCCTCCGTGACCGCACGAACGCGGCGGCCCATCTCGCCGATGCACGAGCCCTTGGCGTTGACCGAGGGGTCGTTCGCCTTCACGGCGATCTTCGTGCGGTGACCGGCCTCGCGCGCGAGCGAGACGATCTCGACGAGACCGGCCGCGATCTCCGGCACCTCCAGAGCGAAGAGCTTGCGGACCAGGCCCGGGTGGGTGCGGGACACGGTGATCTGCGGACCCTTGGTGCCCTTGGCGACGCTGGTCACGTAGACGCGCAGTCGCGTGCCGTGCGTGTACTCCTCGCCGGGGACCTGCTCCTCCGGCGGAAGGATCGCCTCCACGCTGCCGAGGTCGACGTGGATCATGCGGGGGTTGGGTCCCTGCTGGATCACGCCGGCGACGATGTCGCCCTCTTTGCCGCGGAACTCGCCGAGGACGGCGTCGTCGGCGATGTCGCGCAGTCGCTGGCCGATGACCTGCTTGGCGGCGTAGGCGGCGATCCGGCCGAAGTCCTCAGGAGTGGTCTCCTCCTCGCCGATGACCGCGCCCTCTTCATCCTTGACCGGCTGCAGGACGGCGACGTGCCCGGTCCTGCGGTCCAGCTCGACGCGCACGCCGGCGGGGATCGTGCCGTCTTCGGAGACATGCTTGCCGTAGGCGGTGAGGATGGCCTGCTCGATGATCGACACGAGTTCGTCGAACGGGATCGCCTTCTCCTTCTCGATTCCTCGCAGCAGTCCGAGTTCGATGTCCATCAGCGGTCTCCTCTATTCAGCTCTTCTCCGTGGAAAGACGCTCCGCGGGCATCCGTCCAGAATAGCCGAAACGGATGCTGTGCGATGAGAGGGGAAGTCAGCCTGCAGACGGCAGCTCGTCGATGGCGCGGATGAGGGCGAACAGGGAGCCGACCGCGCGCTGGCGGAGGTTGAGGACCAGGCGAGGCAGCTCCACCACATCGCCGTCGGCGATCTCGGGTTGCAGTGGTCCGCTGCGTTCGATGCGCCCCTCGGCGCACATGTGACCGAACCGCTCGTTCAGACCCTCCACCTCGGCGTCCGAGGGTTCGTGCACCAGTCGCAGCACGAGGCGGTCCCCGACCCAGCGCAGCGAGTCGTAGTTGCGCCAGAAGCCGGTGATGTCGGCGACGGCCTCTTCGACGGAGTCGGTGATGAGCACCCGGTCGAGATCGTCGGCGGAGATGACCCCGGCGGGCACGAGGTGCTCGTCGACGAAGGTCTTCAGCCCCGTCCAGAACGAGCCGCCCGGCTCATCCAGCAGCACGATCGGCATCGGTTCCGCCTTGCCGGTCTGCTGCAGCGTGAGCAGTTCGAACATCTCGTCCATGGTTCCGAACCCACCGGGCAGGCAGATGAAGCCGCGCGACTCCTTGATGAGCATGAGCTTGCGGGTGAAGAAGTACTTCATCGACACGATCTGAGCGTCCTGCTCGACGATCGAGTTCGCGCGCTCCTCGAACGGCAGCCGGATCGACACGCCCAGCGACATCTTCGATCCCGCCCCCTCCGCCGCGGCCTGCATGATGCCCGGTCCGGCGCCGGTGACCACCATCCAGCCGTCGCCGGTCAGCTCCGCCGCGACGTCGCGCGCCTGCAGGTACAGCGGATCGTCGTGCAACGTGCGCGCGGAGCCGAACACGGTGACTTTGGGGACGTTGTGGAACGGCTGGAACAGCCGGAACGCATCGCGCATCTCACTGAGTGCGGCCGAGGCGATCTTCAGATCGAGCCGATCGGTGTTCTCCCTGCCGAGCAGGAGCGCGGTCTGCAGCATCCGCGTGATCAGTCCGCGCTCGGCGCGGATGCCCGCCTGCTCCAGAAGGTCGGTGAGCTCGCGTCGCAGGTCGTCATCCAGCATGGCATCGGTCATGCCCTCAGCCTGTCACAGCGTCCGCAGCGTCACCGGGTGAGGCGCGCCACGGCATCCGCCACCGAGATCGACTCACGGTCGCCCGTGCTGCGATCCCACAGTTCGACCTGCCCCTCGGCGGCACCGCGTCCGACGATCACGATCTTCGGCACGCCGACCAGCTCGGCGTCGCCGAACTTCACGCCTGGCGACACCTTGACACGGTCGTCGTAGAGCACGTCGATACGCGCGGCTTCGAGCTGCTTCGCGATGTCCTCGGCGACGTCGAAGGCGACCTGGTCGCGACCTGCGGCCACGACGTGCACGTCGAACGGCGAGACGGATGCCGGCCAGATCAGGCCCTTGTCGTCGTTGTTCAGCTCGGCGATGATCGCCAGGATGCGGGTGACGCCGATGCCGTAGGAGCCCATCGTGACGGTGACGAGCTTGCCGTTCTGGTCGAGGACCTTCAGACCGAGCGCCTCGGCGTACTTGCGGCCGAGCTGGAAGACGTGGCCGATCTCCATTCCGCGGGCGAGCGCGACCGGACCGGACCCGTCGGGCGCGGGATCGCCGTCGCGGACGTTCGCGATCTCGACCGTGCCGTCGGCGACGAAATCCCGACCGGCGACGACGTCGTGGGCGTGCTTCTGGTCGATGTTGGCGCCGGTGATCCACCGGGTTCCGTCGGCGACGCGGGGATCGACCAGGTAGCGGATACCTGTGGCGGATTCCTCGCCCAGCACGGCTCCGGTCTCGGACCAGGGCCCGATGTAACCGCGGACGAGCAGCGGGTGACGCTCGAAGTCCGCGTCCGTGGCGGGCTCCACCTCGGCCGGGGCGAAGGCCACCTCGGCGCGCTTCATGTCGACCTCGCGGTCACCGGGGATTCCGACGATCACGAGATCGCGCGAGCCGTCGAGGTGCTGCAGCGCCAGGACCACGTTCTTCAGTGTGTCGGCGGCGGTGTATTCGCCTTCGAGCACGGCGTTGGAGTGCGCCACCAGCGTGTCGATGGTGGGCGTGTCCGGCGAGTCGAACACGGTCGCCTCGGGGGCGTCCTCCCAGCCCTTGGGAGCCGGGGCGGTGGTCGTGTACGCCTCGACGTTCGCGGCGTAGCCGCCCTCGCTGCGCACGAACGTGTCCTCACCGACCGGCGTCGGGTGCAGGAACTCCTCGCTGCGCGAGCCGCCCATGGCTCCGGCATCGGCCTGCACGATCGCGTACTCGAGGCCGAGACGCTGGAAGATGCGCTCGTAGGCGTCGCGCTGGGCCATGTAGCTGGCATCCAGCCCTTCGTCGGAGGCGTCGAAGGAGTAGGCGTCCTTCATGGTGAACTCGCGGCCTCGAAGCAGGCCCGCCCGGGGGCGGGCCTCATCGCGGTACTTGTCCTGGATCTGGTAGAGCATCAGGGGCAGGTCCTTGTACGACGAGTACAGGTCCTTGACCAGCAGCGTGAAGGCCTCTTCGTGCGTGGGGGCGAGCAGGTAGTCGCCGTCCTTGCGGTCCTGCAGACGGAAGAGGAGGTCGCCGTACTCCTCCCAGCGCCCGGTCGCCTCGTATGCCTCACGGGGCATGAGGGCCGGGAAGTGCACCTCCTGCGCACCGGCCGCGTCCATCTCCTCGCGGATCACCTTCTCGATCTTCGCCTTGACGCGAAGGCCCAGCGGCAGCCAGGCGAAGATGCCCGCCGCCTGCGGGCGGATGTACCCGGCGCGGATCAGCAGCTTGTGGCTGACGACCTCGGCACCTGCCGGGTCTTCGCGGAGCGTACGGAGGAAGAAGTTCGATAGACGAGTGACCACGAGTCGATTGTACTGACCGTGGTCGCTCGCCTTCGTCGCGGTGTCAGTTCAGTGCGCGGGTGCTCGCCGGGATGACTCCGTCGGCGTACAGATCCGTCGCGAGATCCTGCAGCGCGGTGAGCGCGACGCGCTGGGTGATCGGACCGTACGAGATGCGGGTGACCCCCAGCGCCTCGTACTCGGCTGCGGTGAGTGCACCGGGCAGGCCGATCACGCTGACCTTGCCGACGCCGATGCCCTCGACGAGAGTGCGTGTGGCATCGGCGTCGAGGACACCGGGGACGAACACGGCGGTGGCGCCCGCGTCCAGATAGGCGCGGCCGCGCTGCACGGCATCCGCCAGCTTGTCGGCCAGCGGCTTGTCACCGCCGCGCACGATGGCATCCGTGCGGGCGTTGAGCGCGAAGGGGACGCCTTCGGCCTCGCCCGCCTTGACGATCGCCGACACCTGCGCCACCGACTCGTCGAGCGGCTTCAGCCGGTCCTCGATGTTCGCGCCGACGACACCGACGCCGATCGCCAAGCGGGTGGTCTCCCCCGCGTCGCCGTAGCCGTCGTCGAGATCGGCGGAGACCGGAAGATCGACGGATGCCGCGATGCGACCGACCATGTCGAGCATGATCTCGCGAGAGATCTGCCCGTCGGGATATCCGTACGTCGCGGCGATGGAATGCCCCGCGGTGGCGAGCGCCTTCGTCTCGGGGAGGGCCGCGATGGCCTTGGCCGACACGACGTCCCAGATGTTGACGACGCGGAGGATCTCGGGGGCTTCGTAGAGACGGATGAGGGTCTGAGCCTTGTCTGCGGTGGTCATGGTTCTCACGCTACTGCCCGCCATGGACGTCGGCTCCGGGATGGCGGAGTATGACGCGCAGGGCGGCTCCTGCGCTGACTCGATACGTCCGGCATAGGCTGACGGCATGCCTCAGCGTCGTTCCCATGTCGCCCCGTCCGCCGAGCAGAGCGAGCTGGCATCCGCCCTCGCGGCGCTGCGTGCCGGAATCGAAGCGCCGGTCGAGTTCTCGAAGGAGTCGCTGGCGGAGGCCGAGTCCGCGACGCCGACCTTGCCCGATCTCGATCTGCGCGATGTGCCGTTCGTGACGCTCGATCCTCTCGGCTCCCGGGATCTGGATCAGGCCCTTCATCTGGAGCGAGCGGGCAGCGGTTTCCAGGTGCGCTATGCCATCGCCGACGTTCCCGGTTTCGTGACACCGGGCGGTGCCGTCGACATGGAGGCGCGCCAGCGCGGGCAGACGCTGTATCTCGCGGACGGGAACATCCCGCTGCATCCGCTCGCGCTGTCCACCGACCGCGCTTCGCTGCTGCCACACCAGGAGCGGCCTGCCCTGGTCTGGACGTTCTCGCTGGACGACGCCGGGACGGTGAGTGAGTTCCGGCTGGAACGCGCCCTGGTGCGCTCTCGCGCGCAACTGGAGTACGTGTCGGCGCAAGCCGCGCTCGACCGTGGTGAGGAGGGGCCGCTGTCGCTGCTGCAGGAGGTCGGCGAGCTGCGTCAGCACCTGGAGCAGCAGCGAGGGGGCGCGAGCCTGAATCTGCCGGACGAGGAGGTCGTCCAGATGCCCGACGGCACCTACGGCATAGTGCGGCGGCACCCGCTGCCCATCGAGGACTGGAACGCGCAGCTGTCGCTGATGACAGGCATGGCCGCGGCCGACCTGATGATCGACGCCGAGGTCGGGGTGCTGCGCACCATGCCGCAACCGGATGAGCGGGCGTTCGAGACGTTCCGCCGTCAGACCGAGGCGCTGCGCCGCCCGTGGAAGACCGGCCGCTACGGCGACTTCCTCCGCGAGTTGGACAAGTCGGATCCGCTGACACTCCCGGTGCTCGAGGCCGCCGCCGCCCTGTTCCGCGGCGCCGGCTACGTGACCTTCGACGGCGAGCTTCCGGCGGGAGACCTGACACAGGCCGCGATCGGTGCGCCCTACGCGCATGCGACCGCGCCGCTGCGCCGGCTGGTCGACCGCTGGTCGCTGGCGATCTGCCTGGCGGTCTCCCAGGGGCAGGAGGCGCCCGATTGGGCTCGCGCTTCGCTCGCGGAGCTGCCCGACCTCATGCAGCGGTCGAGCCAGCGCGCGTCTCAGCTGAACGCCGACACGCTCAACCGCGTCGAGGCCGCGCTGCTGCGGCCGCTGATCGGCCGCGACGTGCAGGCGAGTGTCATCGAGATGCGCGGTGAGGAGCGGGCCTCGGTGCAGATCGTGGATCCCGCAGTGACCGCATCGGCGCACGTGCCGACGGGCACCGCGCCCGGCGATACCGTGACGCTGCGCCTGGTCGGCACCGACGTCGCCAAGGGCGAGGTCGAGTTCGCGGCGTGAGCGGTCGATTCGGCGGGCTCGACCCTGCGCAACGGGCCTGGGTCGATGACCGGCTGGATGCGGTCCACACCGCTCCCCTCGTGGCGAGTGGTCGGGCGGCTGCGCTGCCGCGCGCATCCGCCGCACTGCGCGTCATCCTGCTGGATCACCGGATGCTGGAAGAGGCGCTGGCAGCGTATTGAGTGCTCCGTCGCGCGTCACGATCTCGCCGGTCCGTCCGTCGGCGCACCCCCCATCGGGCCTGGCGTTCGTACCATCTGTTTGATACATTTTGTGTCAGAGTCGTAACACATTCGGAGGTGGCGACGTGGAGTATCTCCTGCTGATGACACTCGGGCCGCCAGCGGTGGCGCTACTGCTGGCGATCAGCATCCGATTCTTGACCTTGCGCTCTGCACCGCGACTGGGTCGGCGCGTCGCACTCCTGACCGTGGCTGCGGGTGCGATCCCCACGGTGATCATGACGGCCCCGAAGCTGTCGTACTGGATTCCGTCGTTGCGCCAGAGTCTCACACTGTCCTTCCAGACAATCACTCCGCTGGTGCTCGGGATACTCGCGGTGCTGCTCCTGATGATCCCTCCGCGCGCAGACCACGCGAGCGCAACAGCGCAACTGGCGCGGCGCAGCGTCGGCTCGTTCGTCACGGTGCGCTGGCTCTGGACGCTCATCGCGCTGACCGCCGTGATCGCAGCCGTCTCGATCACTGCGGGCGCGGCGTCGAGTGCGGATGCCGGAGGTCAGTACACGGAGTACTCGTTCTCCGTGGGTAGCGGCTTAAGGATCGGCACGACCATCTACGGCTGGCATTACTCGCTGCCGTCGTTCGGTGTGCTGGCCGCACTGCTGGCGGTGACCGTCGTCGCATGGCTGACCATTCCCCTGCCTGCCTGGCACGATGATGCCAGGCAGGACGCCGCTGCACGGCGCCTGCGCGCCGCCAATATCGGCCGCATGACGGGTGGGGCCCTGCTGGTGCACCTGGCAGCGGTGCTGCGGTCACTGGCTGGAACCGCCTCCCTGCGCGGCGAGACACCGACGACAGAGCTCGGCACGGTGTTCGCGGGACCGCCGTTCGCTGCACTGGAGCCCGTCTTGGAGTGCGCCGGCTGGATCGCTCTGACCGCAGGCCTGATGATGTGGATCCTCACAGCGCTCACCGCCATCCCCTCGCGGCACCGGGCGACGCAGACGCCATGATCATCGCGCTCTCCCCCACGGGCGGAACACCTGCAGAACAGATCCACAGTCAGCTCCGAGGGTTGATCACGGCTGGACGGCTCGCCGCGGATGAGCGCCTCCCGTCGGTGCGTCAGCTGGCATCCGATCTGGGAGTGGCACCCGGAACCGTCGCCAAGGCGTACCGGCAGCTGGAGGCAGAAGCGCTGGTCACCTCCCGTGTCGGAGCCGGTACCCGGGTGAGTCCTTCAGCCTCTGCCGTGTCCCGATCCGTCGCCGCGGCAGCACGCGCGCTGGCAGAAGCCGCCCGCCGAGAAGGGCTCACCCGAGAGGATGCCGAGCGCGTGCTGCGTGCAATGTGGTGAAGCCCAGCATCACGACGTCGTCAGCGGCGAGTTCCGGCGGTGGTTGCGGTCGTCGTCATGACCAGCAGCTGAGGGTCGCTGAGGTCCAGTGAGACGGTGATCGAGGCGAAATCGGCCAGCGAGCCGGCATGCGTTCCGCCGCAGAGGAATCCGACCTCGCCCTCGGGCAGCTCGCAGCGCCAGGATCGGCGATCGACGATGCTCGTGCCCTCGACATCGATGCGGCTCGCTCCGCCGGATGCCACCCAGGCCGCGAGCAGGTCATTGATCCGCGACTCGCGCTCGGCCAGAGACTCCGCGAGTTCCCCCGAGGCGAAGCCGGCCTTGCGCAGGCTCTTGCCGAGCCGGTACTCGTCGACGCTGCCGTCGTCATGGATGCGGCTGGACTGGTTGGCGCGGCCCTCGAAGTCGGGGCTGCCGAGCGGGTCGGTGCCGATCTCCTTGCGCCACAGATCCGCCAGCGCGGCATCCAGCGCCAGGGATGCCAGATGGCAGGCGGTGTGCCCGCGGCTGAGCGCCGCCCGGCGATCCTCATCCACGTCGAGCACGACACGCGCGCCCACCGCGATGTCTGCGGGCAGGTCGCCGGCGATCCGATGCGCGACCAGCCACGTCCACCCCTCTGCGCCGCGCTTGGCGGGGATGTCGCCGCCCACGAACAGCGTCCCCTGGTCGTCCACGGCGGCCATCACGGCCTCGGAGACCTCGACACGAATGTCGTCGAAGGAGATCGTGCCGGAGTCACCGGGCTGATCCGGCCAGGTGTGATCCACCGGGTGGAAGGGCGTGGCGTCGACGATGACCACCGAGGAACCCCGGTCGACCATCAGCACCTCCCCCTCGCCGGTGAGGGAGCCGTCGGGGAACGATACGCGCGTGGACTGCATGGGTCTCAGGCGGTGACGACCTGTGCGGTGCCGAGCGGGGCGTCCGCGCCCATCTCTTCGGCGATGCGGTTCGCCTCTTCGATCAGGGTCGCCACGATGTCGGCCTCGGGGACGGTCTTGATGACCTCGCCCTTGACGAAGATCTGCCCCTTGCCGTTGCCGGATGCGACGCCGAGGTCGGCCTCGCGCGCCTCGCCGGGTCCGTTGACGACGCAGCCCATGACGGCCACGCGCAGCGGCACGGTCATGTCCTTCAGCCCCTCGGTGACCGCATCCGCCAGCGAGTACACGTCCACCTGAGCGCGTCCGCACGACGGGCAGGAGACGATCTCGAGCTTGCGCTCGCGCAGGTTCAGCGACTGCAGGATCTGGTGGCCGACCTTGACCTCCTCGGCGGGCGGGGCCGACAGCGAGACGCGGATCGTGTCGCCGATGCCCTCGCCCAGCAGGATGCCGAACGCCGTCGCGCTCTTGATGGTGCCCTGGAACGCAGGCCCGGCCTCGGTGACGCCGAGGTGCAGGGGCCAGTCGCCGCGCTCGGCCAGAAGCCGGTACGCCTTGACCATCACGACCGGGTCGTTGTGCTTGACCGAGATCTTGAAGTCGTGGAAGTCGTGCTCCTCGAACAGCGATGCCTCCCACACGGCGCTCTCCACGAGAGCCTCCGGAGTCGCCTTGCCGTACTTCTCCAGCAGCCGCGGGTCCAGTGACCCGGCGTTCACCCCGATGCGCAGTGACACACCGGCGGCCTGAGCAGCCTTGGCGATGGCGCCGACCTGGTCATCGAACTTGCGGATGTTGCCGGGGTTGACGCGCACGGCCGCACAACCGGCGTCGATCGCCTGGAACACGTACTTCGGCTGGAAGTGGATGTCGGCGATCACCGGGATCTGGCTCTTGCCCGCGATGATGTGCAGCACATCCGCATCGTCCTGCGACGGGACGGCGACGCGCACGATCTCGCAGCCGGATGCCGTCAACTCGGCGATCTGCTGCAGCGTTCCGTTGATGTCGGTGGTCTTCGTGGTCGTCATCGATTGGACGCTCACCGGGGCGTTGCCTCCGACGAGCACCTTGCCGACCCGGATCTGGCGGGACTTGCGGCGAGGCGCGAGGACTTCGGGGACGCGCGGCATCCCAAGATTCACTGCTGGCACCCATCCAGGCTACCGCCGCTGGATCGGTGAGTGCTGGATGCGCGGGCAGTCGAGCTCGTCGCCCAGTACTGGACAGCCGGCCGTGAAGGAAAGCAGACTGGTACGAACGCGAGGGAGCGATGTGACTCGAACGGAACTGCTGGACGGCTGGAGATCGGCGTCGAGCTCACAGGGCACGGGCTGGGACTTCTCGGCACTCGACGAGGTGATGACCGAGGACCCCGTTCCCTGGGATCTCGACGCCGAGTACCGCACCGCGCTGAAGGCGGCGTCGCACGTCCTCGACATGGGAACAGGCGGCGGTGAGCACCTGCTGCGCTACTCGGCGCTGCTGCCTGCTGACACCATCGCCACCGAGGGCTGGGCACCGAACGTACCCGTGGCACGCCGCGCGCTCGGGGCCTTCGGCGTGCAGGTGGTCGATTTCGGTGCGCCCGATGACGACCCGGACTCGGTGCGCATGCCGTTCCCCGACGCTCGATTCGATCTGGTGCTCAACCGTCACGAGAGCTACTCCCCTCGCGAGGTCTCGCGGGTGCTGAAGCCCGGCGGAGTGCTGCTGACCCAGCAGGTCGGCAGCGGCGAACTCGCCGAGCTGCACGCGCTGATGGACTGGCAGCCGGTCGATCTCGGTGTGACACTGGAGCGCTTCGCCGCTGAAGCGGAATCGGCCGGCCTGGTGATCGAACGCGCAGACCGGTTCGAGGGTCACTACCGCTTCGCCGACGTGCGCGCAGTGATCCAGTACGTCAGCCGGGTGCCGTGGGACGTGCCCGAGGACTTCTCGGTCGACCGCTACGCCGACGCGCTGATCCGACTGCACGATCTCTCGAATGCGGGTCCGGTCGCGTTGACCATGAAGCGCTTCCGCCTTCTGGCTCGTCGACCGGACTGACCGGGGCGCCGTTCGTCATCCGGCTCATCGCCTCAGGGCGGTTATGGTACTTTCACGGTATGTCCGCGACCCGCATCTGGTGGCCCGCCTTCTAGGCGGTGATTCGCGTACCCACGAGATCACGACCGCCTTCCGGGCGGTCTTTGTTTTCTCCGCACCGGATTCCCCGACCTGGAGACACCGATGACCGCTCTGTCCGCTCGTATCCGAGACCTCGCCGCCGATCCCACCGCTTCCTTCGTGCTGATCGCCCGCGACGGCGACGTCGAGCTGCTCACCGGCGATGTCGTGGATGTCGCCGCCCTCGCCGACATCCCGCTCGATGGACCGGACGGCGCGCGCGAGGTGTTCGCGATGGTCCCTTATCACCAGGTGCGCGAGCGCGGCTTCGCGGCGCAGGACGACGGCACGCCGCTGCGCTGTCTGCTGGTCGCACAGCACGAGAAGCTGGACGCTGCAGATCTGATGGCATCCCTTCCCTCGGACACCATCGCCCTCACCGGGGGCGGGTTCGACATCTCCGACGAGGACTACGCCGCGGTCGTGGAGCGCGTCATCGCCGACGAGATCGGCCGGGGCGAGGGCGCGAACTTCGTCATCCGCCGCGACTACCGCGCCTCCTTCGACGCGGATGACCGCACCGCCGCACTGACGTGGTTCCGCGCGCTGCTCGAGCACGAGCGCGGGGCGTACTGGACGTTCGCGGTCATCACCCCCGGACAGATCGCGGTGGGGGCGAGCCCGGAGGCGCACGTCGTCGCCCGCGAGGGCATCGTCACGATGAACCCCATCTCGGGCACTTTCCGCCACCCGGCGGGCGGTGCCACCGCCGAGTCGCTGACCGAGTTCCTCTCCTCCACGAAAGAGACCGAAGAGCTGTTCATGGTCGTCGACGAGGAGCTGAAGATGATGAGCCAGGTGTGCTCCGACGGCGGGCGCATCACCGGTCCTCATCTGAAGGAGATGTCGCGGCTCACCCACACCGAGTACATGCTGCGCGGGCGCAGCCGCCTCGACCCGCGCGACATCCTGCGCGAGACGATGTTCGCACCGACCGTGACCGGTTCGCCGATGCAGAACGCGTGCACCGTGATCGCCCGACACGAACGCGAGCCACGCGGCTACTACTCCGGCGTCGCGGCGCTGTTCACCCCGAACGACGCGGGCGGGCACGATCTGGACGCTCCCATCCTGATCCGCACGGTCTATCTCGGCGGCGGGCGCCTGCGTGTGCCGGTCGGCGCCACTCTGGTACGCCATTCCGACCCGGCTGGCGAGGTGAGCGAGACACACGGCAAGGCGGCCGGTGTGCTCGGCGCGATCGGCGCCATCGAGCGCGACCACGTCGCCGAATCGCGGGACGATGACGCCCCCGCTCCAGCACGGCTGGGCGACGATCCGGCGATCGCGGCACTGCTGGCATCTCGCAACACCCGTCTGGCGGACTTCTGGATGCAGCCGCAGGGCTCCGCATCCGCGAATCGCTTCCAGGGCACCCGGGCGCTGGTCGTCGATGCCGAGGACCGATTCACGACGATGCTCGCCCACCAGCTGCGTCACCTCGGGCTCGACGTGCGGATCGTCGGATGGGATGCGGTGACCGACGAGGAGATCGACGCAGCCGATCTCGTCGTCTCCGGCCCGGGCCCCGGCGACCCGCGGGATGCCGCTTCCCCCCGCATCGCCCGCATGCAGCAGGTGGTCGCGCGACGGCGCGCCGCCGGAGCCTCTCTGCTCGCCGTGTGCCTGAGCCACCAGATCCTCGCCGACGCGATCGGCATCGATCTGGTGCCGCTGGACTCTCCGCACCAGGGCGTGCAGAAGGTCGTCCCCGTGTTCGAGAACGACGCATCGATCGGCTTCTACAACACCTTCACGGCCCGTGTCGCGCCCGGCACCACGCGAGTCGGCGCCGCCGAGGTGTCTGCGGATCCTGTGAGCGGCGACGTGTATGCGCTCCGCGGCGAGCGCTTCGCATCCGTCCAGGGCCACTTGGAGTCGATCCTGTCGCGCGACGGCATCGCCACGCTGGAAGGGTTGACGGCTCACGCCCTGGCGTGACGACGCTCATACGCCTCGCAGTCAGCCGAGCAGATTCATCGGCTTGACGAGGTCGGCGATGATCAGCAGAGCACCCATCGCGATCAGCAGCACCGCGACGACCACCGTGACCGGTACGAGCCGGGTGGCATCGACGGGGGCGGGATCAGGGCGTCCGGTGAGCTTCGCCCACATCCGCTTGATCCCCTCCCACAGCGCCACGACGACGTGCCCACCGTCCAGTGGCAGCAACGGGATCAGGTTGAAGACGAACAGCGCCACGTTCAGCGCCGCCAGCAGGTTCAGCAGCACGGCCACGCGGTTGAGCACCGGAGCGTCCGCCGCCGCGACCTCGCCGGCGATCCGCCCCACCCCGACGACGCTGAGCGGCCCGTTCGGGTCGCGCTCGGATCCGGTCACCAGCGACACGCCGACGTTCCACAGCTTCGCTGGCAGGTTGATGATCAGAGAGGTCACTCCCCCGACCTGCTGCATGGTCATCTCGGCACCCGTGCCCAGTGGCTGCGGGGCGTACTCGAACTGCGCTGTGATGCCGGCGTAGCCGACGCTGTGCGTGACGGGGGCGCCCGCCTCGTCCAGCACCGCTCTGCCGTTCGCGTCGACCTCGCCGCGCTGGGCGGCCACGGGGGTCAGGTGCAGAGCGACGTCCTGCCCGTCACGGCTGACCACGACATCCAGGCTGCGGCCGGGCGAATCCTGAATGATCTGCGATGCCTGCGCGAACGCGGTCACCGCGGTGCCGTCCACACTGACCAGCCTGTCACCCGGCTTGAAGCCGGCCTCAGCGGCGGGAGCGACGGGATCGGATGCCGTGCACGCGTCCTGCTCCGAGCCGGCTGGCACCACGCAGGCGCTGACCGAGGAGATGGTGGTGCTGGCCTGCTGGATTCCGATGCCCGAGGCCATCAGCGTGAACAGCAGCAGCGCGAGGACGAGATTCATGACCGGTCCGCCGAGCATCACGATGACGCGCTTGTAGACCGGCAACCGGTAGAACACCCGCTCCTCGGCGCCCTCGGCGATGGTCTCGTCGTTGGCCGCGCGGGCATCCTGCACGAGAGAGCCGAAGATGCCGGTCGCGGGCCCGGTGCGACTGGACGGCGGGTACATGCCCGACATGGAGATGAAACCGCCCACGGGCAGCGCCTTGAAGCCGTACTCGGTCTCTCCGATGCGCTTGGACCACAGTCGCGGACCGAACCCGATCATGTACTGGCCGACGCGTACGCCGAACAGCTTGGCCGGCACCAGATGACCGACCTCGTGCAGCCCGATCGACACGCCGAGTCCGACGAGCATGAACAGGATGCCGCCCAGATACAGCAGAATCTCCACCCGATCACGCTAGTGCCTGCTCCTACGAATCAGCCGTCCGCCGGCCGCTAGGGTGGAAGGCGTGTCGATCCGCCAGCTGCGTCTCCTGCGCGGCGCCTCGGCATCCACCGTCGCGACGATGATCGCGGCGCTGTCCCACACCTTCGGCGGCGGATCCCTTCCCCACCCGCTGCTCATGCTGGCCGTGTCGGTGCTGCTGACTCCGCTCGCCGCTCTCCTCGTCGGCGCGCGCGTGCGTCTGCCGGGCCTGGCTGCGGCGGTGACGGCGACGCAGGTCGTCTTCCACGGCGTCTTCGAGCTCGTCGGAGGCATCACCCCCAGCGGCCTCGCACTGGGCGGCCATCACCACGGCACCGTCGTCATCGACGCCGCGCCCGGCGTCGCCGACCCCTCCCTGCTGAACTCCTCCCCTGGCATGCTGGCAGCCCACGCGGCTGCGGCCGTCCTGACCGCCCTGCTGCTGTGGCGCGGCGAACTGCTGGTGCGGACGATCGCACGCTGGGTGCGCGCGCTGCTGCGCAGGCCGCAGCCCGTGCCGTCTCTCGGCGGAAGCACCCGCGTCCCCGTGTCGCGCATGGTCCCGCGTGCAGCGACTCGGCTGCTCGACGGCTGCGCCTGGCGACGGGGTCCGCCCGCCTGCGCTGCCCGCATCGCCTTCGGCTGACTGCCCGTTCAGCGCGTCATCCGTCATCTCCGACCCGATCTTTCCGGTCGGCTCCCCCGCGCGCCGCGCATGCGGCCGCGCCCGCCGGCGCACCTCGCGCCGACCTCGTGCCGCCATCAGCGGCGCGACCCATTCGACTCCTCAGGAGAAGCAATGTCTCACACCCTTCGACGCGGCGTCCTCGCCGCAGCCCTCGCCGGCGCGTTCATCCTCGCCGTTCCCGCCGCCGCCTCCGCGCACGTCGGCGTCTCGCCCGATCACATCCCTGCGGGCGAATCCACCCTGCTCACCTTCTCGTTCAGCCACGGATGCGGTGACTCGCCGACGACCGCGCTTCGCGTCACGATGCCCGAAGGCATCGGCGGGGCCTGGCCGACGTTCGACTCCGACTGGAGCGCGGACATCGAGAAGACCGCGAGCGGCGGCGTGTCGGCCGTCACCTTCACTGCCGCAAAGCCCGTTCCCCATGGGCTGCGCGGCATGGTCGGGCTGACGGTGATCACCGACAAGCACGCGGCCGACCAGCTCGTCTTTCCGGTCGAGCAGCGCTGTGTGACCGGGACGAACGAGTGGACGCAGATCGCGAAGGACGGCGAGGATCCGCACTCGCTGGATGCGCCGGCGCCCGTCGTGTCGCTGACCGATGAGGGCGATGCCGACGGAGCGGGCACAGGCCACGGCGACCACGCGGACACGACGTCAGCGGATGCCGGAGAAGACGGATCCACAGCCTCGGCGCTGCCGCTGATCCTCGGCGGTGGCGGTCTCGCCGTCGGCATCGCCGCGCTCGTGCTCGCGATCGGCGCGTACCGCCGCCGCTGAGGTTCGAGGGCCGAGGGGTCCGGCACTCGGCTGTGCCGGACCCCTCGGTCGCGCGTGAGATTATGGAGTCGACATGACTACCCTGCCTCCTGTTCTCCGCCCCGCCGACCCACCCCGTCGTGCGCTGGCCGAGCTCGCCGACCGCTTCGGCCGTGACTCCCGCGGTGACCTCGCGGGCGTCCACCTCTCCGGAATCACCCTCGCCACCGCCGACCTTCGTGCGGGTGAGGCCTTCGTCGCCATACAGGGCGTCAACAGGCACGGCGCAGAGTTCGCGCCCACCGCCGCCGAGCAGGGTGCCGTGGCGATCATCACCGATGCCGCAGGTGCGGACATCGCCGAGTCCGCCGGACTCCCGATCGTGATCGTCGACGATCCGCGCGCCGTTCTCGGCGCGCTCAGCGCCTGGGTCTACGGCACCGGGGCATCAGATCCGCTGCCCCTGCTGTTCGGCACGACGGGCACCAACGGCAAGACCAGCGTCTCGCATCTGCTGCAGGGGATCTTCGACCAGCTCGGCGTCGTCTCGGGACTCTCCTCGACGGCCGAGCGGCATATCGCCGGAGAGGTGATCGTGTCGCGCCTGACGACGCCCGAGGCCTCCGAGATGCACGCACTGCTCGCGCTGATGCGCGAACGGAACGTGGAGGCCGTTGCCGTCGAGGTCAGCGCGCAGGCGCTCTCGCGGCATCGGGTCGACGGCATCGTGTTCGACGTCGCCGGTTTCACCAACCTCTCGCACGATCATCTCGACGACTACGCCGACATGGAGGAGTACTTCCAGGCGAAGCTGCCGCTGTTCACGCCCCAGCGCGCGCGCCGCGGTGTGGTCAGCCTGGACTCGGCCTTCGGCGCGCGGGTCGTGGAGCGCTCCGGCATTCCGGTGGTGACGATCGGCACCCCGTCGATCGCCGCCGATCCGGATGCTGCAGCTGCCGCCGACTGGGTCGTGACGATCGACGACGAGCGCCGGAACGGCACGGTGTTCACGCTCACGGGCCCGGGCGGACGGTCGCTGACCACCCTCGTCCCGGTGATCGGGCAGCACATGGCCGCCAACGCGGGTCTGGCGATCGTGATGCTGCTCGAGGCGGGCTACGACTGGGAGCGCATCACCGGGGCCCTGGAGCGCGACGGGCAGATCATCGCTTACCTGCCCGGTCGCACCCAGTTCGTCTCCGGCGAGACCGGCCCTGCGGTGTACGTCGACTTCGGGCACTCCCCCGACGCGTTCGAGAAGACCCTCGCCGCCGTGCGCCGGGTGACGCCGGGCAAGGTGCTCATGCTGTTCGGGGCCGACGGCGACCGCGACGCCACCAAACGGTTCGACATGGCCCGCACGGCCGTCGACGGCAGCGACATCCTCATCGTGACCGACCACCACCCGCGCTTCGAGGATCCGGCATCCATTCGCGCGACGCTGGTCGAGGGCGCGCGCACGGCTCGTCCGGACGCGGAGATCCACGAGTTCTCACCTCCGGAGAAGGCGATCGTCGCCGCGATCGACATGGTCGGAGACGGGGATGCGATCCTCTGGGCGGGCCCTGGGCACCAGGACTATCGCGACATCCGGGGCGCACGCACCCCCTACTCGGCCCGCGAGCTCGCCCGCCGGGCGCTCATCGCCGCCGGCTGGCCTGCACCGGACTCGCACTGGCCCGTCCCCTACGACGACCAGCCCTGACCCGTCAGGAGGCGGAGGCGATCAGCGCGTCGGCTTTCGCGCGCGCCCAGGTCTCCGCTTCCGCGAGAGCGTCGAGAGTGAGCTCGTCGGGGGCGTCGTGGACGTCAAGCACGCGCTGGATGGTCTCGACGATGCCGAGGAACGACAGCCGCCCGTCGTGGAACGCGTGCACGGCCTGCTCGTTCGCGGCGTTGTACACGGCCGGCAGCGTCTTGCCCGCCCGGCCGACGGCCTTCGCCAACGCGACCGCGGGGAACGCCTCGTCATCCAGGGGTTCGAAGGTCCAGCTGGTCGCCTGACGCCAGTCCAGCGGGCGGCCCACGCCGCCGACGCGGTGCGGCCAGTCCAGGCCGAGCGAGATCGGCAGGCGCATGTCGGGCGGTGATGCCTGCGCGATGGTCGAACCGTCCACGAACTCGACCATGGAGTGCACGATCGACTGCGGATGCACGACGACCTCGATGTCGTCGTAGTCGACGTCGAACAGCAGGTGCGCCTCGATGACCTCGAGGCCCTTGTTCACGAGCGTCGCAGAGTTGGTGGTGACCATCCGCCCCATGTCCCACGTCGGATGCGCGAGTGCCTGCGCCGGTGTGACCTCGGCCAGCTCGGTGCGGGACCGCCCGCGGAAAGGGCCACCGGATGCGGTGACCACCAGACGGCGCACCTCTGCCTTGGTGCCGGCGCGCAGCGCCTGGGCGATCGCGGAGTGCTCGGAGTCCACCGGCACGATCTGATCCTGGGCCGCCGCCGAGCGCACCAGCTCGCCGCCGACGATCAAAGACTCCTTGTTCGCCAGTGCGAGGGTGCGCCCCGCCTTCAGAGCGGCGAGCGTGGAGCCCAGGCCGACCGATCCCGTGATCGCGTTCAGGACGACATCCGCCTCGACATCGCGGACCAGCTGCTCGGACTCGGCTGCTCCGACAGCGGTGTGCTCGAGGTGGAACTCCTCGGCCTGCTGCGCGACGAGCTCAGCCTGAGATCCTGCGGAGATCCCGACGAGCTCGAAGCGCCGGGGATGGGCGCGGATCACGTCCAGAGCCTGTGTGCCGATGGAGCCGGTGGAGCCGAGGACGATGACGCGACGCATGCCGTCAGCCTATGCGACGGCGCGGCGCCCTGCAGATGCAGGACGCCGCGCCGGTGCCGCAGTCCTACTGCGCGGTGTCGGCAGGAGCATGCATGGTCGCCAGGATGTCGATCACGAAGACGAGCGTCTTGCCGCCGAGCTCATGAGCCTCGGCATCCTCCCCGTATCCGAGCGCGGGCGGGATGACGACCAGCACCTGCGAGCCGACCTTCTGGTCTGCCAGCGCCTGCACGAACCCGGGCACGTAGGTGTTGCCGGGGATCGAGATGGGCTCGCCGTTCTTCCACGACGAGTCGAAGCTCTTGCCGTCGGCCCAGTCGACGCCGTAGTACTGCAGCAGGGTGGTGTCTCCGTCGGCGACGGCCGCACCGTCGCCCTCCTTGAGCACCGAGATCTTCAGATCCTCGGGGGCATCGCCCTGGGGAATGGTGATACTGGGCTCGCCGTCCTTGGCGAGCTCGACCGAGGGCATTCCGTCGACCGGCGCCTGCGATGCGCCCCAGGCGGCCGTGTCGATCGTGTCGAGCACATCGATGATGTAGACCTGCGAACCCGGTCCGCTCTCCTGGGCCGGGAAGGCTGCGGCGATGCGCGTGCCGATCGGAACGCAGCCGATCACCTGGGCGAGCGTCGCGTTCGAGAGGACATTCTGCGGCAGGATCTCACCGTCCGCGTAGCCGAGATCGCCGAGCTTCTCGCCCGTGGTCGTGTCGAAGGCACTGAGGGCGTACGAGACGAAATCGCCCTCCTTGATCTCGTCGCCGTCGCCCTTGCTCACGACGGTGCGCTGCAGGTCATCGACTTCCTGCTCGAGCGCGAACGTCGCCGTGGACGGCTTGCCGAAGGCGCCGTCGATCTTCACCGAGTCGGACAGGGCGCCGGGCTTCACCGCCTGCTCGCAGACATCGCCGCTCGCATCGGTGGAGGCGGTCGAGGTGGGCTCGGGCGATGAGCCGGCTCCGCAGCCGGTCAGCAGCAGCGCCGACACGGCGAGAGTGGAGAGGAGGGCGAGGGGACGCACGCGCAAAATGGGACCTCATGATCGCTGAAAGGGAAGCTCCCATACTGCCGCATGCGGCTTTGTCGCGGCTGAACGCCACGGCCGACGCCATTCCGCGTGAGGAATGAACGGCTGGATAAACTTCTCTGATGAGTTCTGAGCAGCCGGACGAATCCGAGCACGAAACGGAATCGCAGGTTCCCCGGCATGCCGGATTCAAGTACGCGGTGGGCCGCATGGTCGCCCGCCCCCTGGCGAAGCTCGTCTACCGTCCGCGCATCGAGGGCCGTGAGAACGTCCCTCGCCAGGGCGCGGTGATCCTAGCGAGCAATCACCTGTCGTTCATCGACTCGATGGCCATTCCCGTCGCCGCGCCCCGCCCCGTGCACTACCTGGCGAAATCGAGCTACTTCGAGGGCACCGGCCTGAAGGGCGCGCTGTCCCGGGAGTTCTTCAGCTCCGTCGGCGCGATCCCCGTGCGCCGCGGCGGCGGCCAGGCCGCGCTGGACGCTCTGGATCAGCAGCGGCAGCTGCTGGAGGAGGGACTCGCCGTGGCGCTGTACCCCGAGGGCACCCGCTCCACCGACGGACGACTCTACAAGGGCCGTACCGGTGTCGCCTTCCTCGCCCTGCAGACCGGCGCACCCGTCGTCCCGGTCGGTCTGATCGGCACCGACCGGGTCATGCCGGTCGGCGCGAAGATGCCTTCGTTGAAGGAGCGGGTCACGGTGCGCTTCGGTCAGCCGATCGACGTCTCGAAGCACGGAGCGGCCACCAGCGGCAAGGCGCGCCGTCTGGCGACGGACGAGATCATGGCAGCCATCCACGAGCTCAGCGGCCAGGAGCTCGCCGGGGTGTACAACGAGCCACCCGCGCAGAACCCGATCGAGAAGCTCAAGCAGGCGCTGCCGCACGAGCGGCGCTGATCGCCTCGCCCGCAGCATCCGTCAGCCCGCGACGGTGACCGTCGCCTCGTGACGAACCGGGAAGTTGACGGAATTCGCGATGAAGCACCAGTCGTGCGCCTGTTCGTGTGCGCGTTCGGCGGCCTCGACCATCGCGGCATCCGCGACAGTCACCTGTGGTCGCAGCACGACCTCGGTGAAGGCTCCGCCCCCGCGTCCGTCCTCGCGCATGACTCCGGTGGCCGCGTCCCGGTAGGACGTGACCACCACTCCCGCAGTCACGCACGCGTGCAGGTACGAGAGCAGATGGCATTCCGAGAGGGCTGCCAGGAGCAGGTCCTCGGGATTCCACCGCGTCGGATCGCCCCGGAACGGCTTGTCCGCGGATGCGAGCAGCTCCGCCTTGCCGTCGACAGTGATGGTCACATCGCGCGTGTAGTCGCGGTAACCGCTGGTGCCCGTGCCACGATTGCCGGTCCAGGTGGTGGTGAGCGCGTAGCGGTGTTCGCCGAGCGGAGACTGTGCCATGCGGTCAGTCTCGCACCTCCCGGGCCGTGTCGGCCAGGCGCACTAGGCTGGATGGGTGCTGGAAACGCTGACTGTCCGTGATGCTGTCGAACTCGCCGTCGTGGAGCGCAGCGGCTTCGTGGAATCCCGCCACGTGGGCGCTGCGGTCGTGCTCTCGCCGGATGGCGAGGTGATCGCACAGCACGGCAATGCGGATGCCGTGATCCTGCCGCGTTCCAGCCTGAAGCCGCTGCAGGCCGTGGCGAGCCTGACCGCCGGCGCGTCCCTGGAGGGCGAGCAGCTGGCACTAGGCACGGCGAGCCACTCCGGCACCGACCGTCACGTCGAGGTGGTCCGCGAGATGCTGACCGCAGGCGGACTCACCGAGGACGACCTCGCCTGCCCTGCGGCGTGGCCGACGGATGCCGCGACCCGCCGCGAGATGATGAGCGACCACGCCGCGCAGTCCCGCATCCGGATGAACTGCTCCGGCAAGCACGCCCTCATGCTGCGCGCCTGCATCGCGACGGGCTGGCCGACCGAGGGCTACCTCGAGCAGACCCACCCTCTGCAGGTGCACATCCGAGAGGTCGTCGAGCGGCTGACGGGCGAGAAGGTCGCGCTCACCGCGATCGACGGATGCGGCGCACCCGTGCACGCCATCACGCTGACGGGCCTGGCCCGTGCGATCCACCGGATCGGGGCCGCGTCGGAGCGCTCCCCGTTCGCCCTGCATCGCGTGGCGGGAACCCTGGTGCGTGCGGTCCGCGAGAACCCCTGGACGATCGCCGGCCCCGGCGAGCCCGACACCATCGCGATCCAGACGCTCGGCGTGTTCGCGAAGCACGGTGCCGAGGGCGTCATGGTGATGGTCGCGCCGAACGGCACGACGGTCGCACTGAAGATGCTCGACGGCAACGGACGCGCCGCGACCATCGTGGCAGCCACTCTGCTGGCCCGCGCCGGTGGGCTGAGCGACACCGACGTGGCGACTCTCACCGCAGCCCTGCCGCTGACGGTTCTCGGCGGTGGCGAGCCGGTCGGAGCGATCCGCGTGGCCGCGGGCCTCTGATCCCACTCGCATCATCGATGCGAGGATCCGAGCTTCTCAACCGAGAAGCACCCGTCGGGGTCGGCCGCCGGCCTCCACGCTCCATGCGCGGTCCTCATGCAGGCGCGCGAACGGCGGCAGCTCCCTCACTCCGGCCAGCTGACGCATCTCGTTCGCGCACTCCGCTGCGACCACGAGCTCACCCGCCGTGCGCACGGATTGCAGACGGGTCCACTGCGCGCGCCACTGCTCAGGGTCGCCGACGATGATCTCGGTGCCGTCCTCGGCGAGCTCGTTCGCCCCCTGACCATCCAGTGCGATGATCCGGTGACGCGGATGCGTGCTGCCGAGCGCTGCCCGGGTGGCATCCGCCGACGGCGTGATGACGCCCACGACGTCTCGCCGCGGTGCCCACAGCTCGATCTCCGCACGTGCGGGCTCGCCGCCCGGCGCGGCTCCGGGCAGGAAGAGCTGGGTCTCGCGGTCATCCAGCCAGGCGCGTCCTGCGGGACGGCCTCGGTCGAACGCCGCCGGCTCGCCGCCCGCGGCGATGTGCTCGACCTTGCTGGTCAACCGCAGCAGGGCTCGACGCGGGAGTGCGTCCACGATTCTCCCCAACGGCCCGGAGACCCGGGACAGGGTGATGACGGTTCCGGCCGGGTCGCGCACGATGCTCTCCCACCGGCTCAGGAACAGCTGCGCGTAGTCGGTCGGATACAGTCCGAGGAGCACATCGAGGTCGTCGCACAGCACCGCGCCGTGCCGCCCGCCGGCCAGCTCCGCCACCGCGTCCCAGGCCTGCTCCGGGTCGGCCGGGACCATGACGGCATCCGGCAGCTGCGAGGCGATCATCACCAGCGCACTGGTCTTGCCCGATGCGGGGCCCCCGATCACCGCGAGTCGCTCCCCCGGCGACAGCTCGACTCGCGGTTGCCGCTGTCGCTGCGGATCATCCGCCTGTCCCAGCAGGACGATGCCCGTCGGACGGTCATCCGATGACGGCAGAGCCAGCCGTGCGGGAAGCGGAGGCAGCCACGGGCTGGGCTGGGCTGTGCGCCCTTCCCACCGCCGCGCGACGGCGACGAGGTCGGCCTCGCCGGTCAGCGCGATGCGCACCGGCTGAGCTTCACCGTCGCGCGGTCGCCTCACGTACGCCAGGCCCCGCGACTCCACTCCGCCGCGCAGCAGCGCCGCGGCATCCGAGCCGATCACGAATCTGCTGTCCGCGACCTCGGACACTCGCAGGCTGATGCGCAACGGGCAGTTCGCGGCGAGGGCCTCCCGGATGCTGCCGCTGGCGCGCTGCGTGCCGAGCACGAGGTGCATGCCCAGCGCACGGCCTCGGGCCGCGACGTCCGTGAAGATCTCGCCCAGCTCGGGATGCTCCTGCAGCAGCGCTGCGAACTCGTCGACGACGATCACCAGGCGCCCCAGTGACGGACAGTCGCCGACGTCGCGCACGCGTGCGGCGGCGAGGACGGCCTCGCGACGACGCAGCTCGGCTGTCAGACTGCCCACACCGCGCCGCGCCCCCTCGGCGTCCAGGTCCGTCACGACCGCGACGACGTGCGGCAGCCTCCGCAGCGGGTCGAAAGCCGTTCCTCCCTTGAAATCCACCAGCACGAACGCGACCTCCTCGGGCGAGTGCCCGGCGGCGAGAGCTGCGACCCAGCTCATCAGCAGCTCGCTCTTGCCCGTGCCCGTCATGCCGGTCACGATCGCGTGCGGGCCGTCCTCGACGAGATCCACGCTCAGGTCGCCCCGCTCGCCGCGTCCGAACGCGGCCTGGAGACCCTCGGAGGGCGCCGGCGTGATCTCGTCGAGGCCGATCCGGTCGGGAAGGGACGTCTCGTCATCGGCGCGAACTGCCAGTCGGGCTCCGATCGCTCGCGCCTGCCGCGCGGAGACCGCCTCCACTGCCACAGCGGTGTCGCCGTCCGGCGTGCGCAGGCGAGCACGGTCGGGCACGACGCAGTCGACGACGGTCGTGATACCCTCCGGCGCCTCCTCCCCCGGCATCCGGATGCAGATCATCGCATCCGCGGTTTCGTCTGCGTCGCCGACCCGCAACCGGAACCCTGCACGCCGACGCGCCGCGTGAGGAAGAGTCTCGAGAGCCCAGTCCGATACCGCATCCCCGCAGACGGCGAGTTGTCCAGGGCCGAACCGGATGCACAGCTGCACCACCAGAGCACGCGCGACCGCCTGTGCGACGGGTTGCTGGGCGCGGATGCAGATGCCGCCGCCGAGCGAGACCGACACGGGAGCGTCATCCAGCTGCTGCGCACGGGAGCGGAACGCCCTTGAGCGATCGTCCTCACCGCCGCGCGCCTGCACACGGCTGACGCGCACGCCGCGTCCGAGCACCACCGGCGTCTGCTGCCCCACGGGTTCGCCGCCGCGCAGCGGAAGCTCGCGCAGACACCCCGCGACGTCCGGTTCCCGACGCCAGAGCGCCGCGTGCTCCTCGCCGTGCAGCTGCTCCAGCTCTCGCTCCGCGCGCTGCCAGGCGGCATCCGACTCCGACTCGGCGCGACGTCGCTCCCTGCCGCGCGTGCGCAGACCGTCGAGGAACGAGGCCACCAGCATCAGCGGGCCGAGCGCCGCGAAGCACAGCGCGAACAGGGATCCCGTCACCAGCCAGAGGACGACGCCCGCGATGATCGGCACGACGGCGGCGAGCAGCGGCAGCGACGGGCGCCGCGCCTCAGCCGGTGCGGCGGGCAGAACGATGGTCGTGGCATCCATGACCCCATTGCACCGCACCGAGGCTCGCGATATCGGCCTGTCCACAGGCCGGAAGGATCATTCCTCGGAATCGGTGATTGTGGAGGGAGACTGCGACAGGCTCACACGCAGCACGATCAGGGTCACGTTGTCGCGACCGCCGTTCTCGAGCGCGGCCTCCACCATGGCATCCACCGCGTCGCCCGGGTCGTCGTGCTCGCGCAGGAAGTGCAGGATGCCGTAGTCGGTGAGCTCCTTGGTCAGCCCGTCCGAGCAGATGACCAGCCGGTCCTCGTCGCGCAGGTCGATGCTCACATAGTCGGGGGCGACCAGCTCGCTGGCACCGACGGCGCGGGTGATCACGTTGCTGTAGGGGTGGCCGTCGGCCTCTTCCGGGCTGATCTTGCCCGAGGCGATCAGCTCCTGCACCACGGAGTGGTCGGTGGTGACCTGCACGAGGCGGTCGTCGCGCTTGAGGTACACGCGTGAGTCGCCGATGTTCAATGCGATCCACTGCCACTCGCCGTCTTCGCCGTGCTCCAGATAGACGCCCGTGAGGGTGGTGCCGGTCCCCTCGTCCGTGGTCTCGGGATGGCTGCGGATGTCGTCGATCGCCAGGTGCAGGGCCTGCTGGATGCCGGCATCCGTGACCTCGCCCTGGCCGAGCATCTCGTCGAGCCGGGCGACGGTGTTCTGGCTGGCGATCTCGCCGCCCGCGTGACCGCCCATCCCGTCCGCCACCACGAACAGCGGGAATTTCGCCAGATACGCGTCCTGGTTGTTCTCGCGACGCCGTCCGCGATCCGTCGTGCCGGCCCAGGAGACCTGCAGCTCGTCGCTGACGCGGTGCGTCTGCGTTGTCGTCTCAGGCACGGTCGATCTCCGTCATGTGGGCGGACGCGGTGGCATCCGTGGAATACAGGTACATCGTAGTGGTGTCGATGCTCAGATCTGCGCCGCGGGGTCCTCGACCAGCGGGAACAGCCGATCGATCTCGGCAAGATCCGCCGCGGTCGGACGCCATGCATCGGCCGCAGCGGCGTTGGCCTCGACCTGCGCAGGCGTGGTCGCACCGGCGATGACGCTGGAGACGCCGGGCTGTGCGAGAAGCCAGCCGAACGTGGCCTGCAGCATGGTCACCCCGCGCTCGTCGCAGAACGCCTGATAGGCCTCCAGCGCATCCCACGGCGCGTCGGCCCAGATGAACTTGCGGGTGTCCATGATGCGGCTGCCCGAGGGTCCGCCATCACGACTGAACTTGCCCGTGAGCAGGCCGTTCTTCAACGGGAAGTACGGGAAGAATCCAAGACCGTAGCGGTTGACCGCCGGAAGCACCTCGCGCTCGGAGGAACGCGCCAGCAGAGAATAGTGGTTCTGCGCCGAGATGAAGCGTCCGGTCGACCGCGTCCGCGCGGTGAACTCGGCCTCGGCGATCTGCCATCCGGCGAGATTGGAATGTCCGTAGTAGCGGATCTTGCCCTCGTCCACGAGTTCATCGAGCGCGTCGATCGTCTCGGCGATCGGTGTCTCGGGGTCGGGCAGGTGCAGCTGGTACAGGTCGATCCAGTCGGTGCGCAGGCGGCGCAGGGAGTGCTCGACGGCCAGTCGCACGTAGCGGCGCGATCCACGGCCTCCCGGGAAGTCGTAGCCCATATCGGCCTCATGACCGAACTTCGTCGCGAGCACGACGCGGTCACGACGTCCTTCCAGCACCTCGCCCATCAGCTCTTCGCTGCGGCCGGGCACGGCGCCGTACATGTCCGCGGTGTCGAAGAAGAACACGCCGCTCTCCAGGGCGGCATCGATGACGGCTCGAGTGCCCTCCAGCGTCTCGGTCACGGTACCCGTCCGGCCGAAGTTGTTGCATCCGAGTCCTGTGGCGGACACGACCAGGCCGGATGCGCCGACGCGACGCTGCGATGTACCCATGCACCCACCGTATCGAATCCGGGAGGACGTCTGCGCCGCAAGAGCTGCGCGGGGATGCGGAGAGGCCCCCGACCGAAGTCGAGGGCCTCTCCCGTGGATCAGATCATGCAGGCGGCTGCGTCGGGTCCGCCGGCGGAGCCGGCGGTGTACCGGGAGCAGCCGGCGGAGCCGGAGGCGTACCGGGAGCGGCCGGCGGAGCGGTCGGCGGTGCGGGAGGAGTCGCCGGCGGCGGCACCGGAGCGCCGGGAGCCTGCGGCGCGGGTGCGCCGGGAGCCGGAGGCACCGGGGCGCCGTAGCCGGGCTGTGCCGGCGGAGCGTAGCCGGGCTGGGCGGGAGGCTGGTAGCCCTGCCCGGGCGCGGCGTAGCCCTGGGGTGCGCCATAGCCCTGAGGAGCTCCGTAGCCGGGAGCCCCCGCCGCGGAAGACTGGGCAGGAACGCCCTCCCAGACGGTGCGGTCTGCCAGGAAGTTGTTGGCCGCCCACGGCGCCGGGGCGATGCTCGTGTTCCACCGCGACTTGTCGAACGCGTTGATGCCCAGCCAGACGATGCTCAGCAGCACGTAGAGGATGACCCAGGCGGCCTCCTTCTGCAGCTTCTGACCGACGCGCCATGCCGCCATCGCGGCGAACACGCCCAGTGCGAGTCCGATGAGGCCGGCGAAGAATCCGAGGACCGGGATCCAGGAGAGGACGATCATGCCGCCGATGCCGTAGAGCACGAGCCAGGGGCTCATGTCACCGAGCTTGAAGAAGATCATGATGTTGTAGACCGGAACCCAGGCGCGCCACTTGCCCTGGACTCCCGCCTTCTCGAAGATCTTCATCATGAAGAAGGAGCCGATGACGTAGCCGACCACCGCCACGAGGAAGAAGAGGACCCCCATGAAGGCCATAAATGCGTAGAGGGCACTGAGTCCGGCGAGATCTCCGTTGTCCATGTCGTCTCATTTCCGTTGTCGACCGGGGAAGACGATGCACTCCCCCTGCGAACCGATCGCAACCGCCATGCTATCGGCCGTCCGATCCCGTGGGCAATGGTCCACGGGGGCAGAGCTCCCCATCCGACCGGATCAGTCCGCCACGACGAGCTCCCAGACCCCGGCTTCCTGCGTCTTCCTCAAGCGGATGCCGTTGCGATCCGCCCAGGCCAGCAACCCTTCCGGGGTGCGGCTCCTCGGGCGTGTCGTCGCGAGCATCCGCACGAGTTCGCCCTTCGCCTTCTTGTTGAAGTGGTTGAGCGCCCTGCCTGTGGAGGTCACGACGCGCACGTATGCGGAGCGCACGGAATCGGGCACCGGGCCCAGAGCCACGTACGCCTCGCTGCGCAGATCGAGCAGGAAGTCATGCTCGGCCAGAGCCTGCGCCGTCGCCTCTGCCCAGTGTCTGCGCAACGGCGGGATGCCGGGCAGCGCCGTGCCCGCGGCGAGGCGGTACGCCGGGATGCCGTCGAGTGCGCCGACCGGTCCGAAGGGCGCGCTGTGGATCAGCACGTGCTCTCCCAGCCAGCGGCGCGCCGTGCGGTCCAGGCTCGGCGCATCGAGGGCGTCGTAGAGCACACCCGTGTAACGGTCGACGGCGGGCATGGTGGGAGCGGTGCGCAGCATGCGGTTGTGCTCGACATCACCCGCCTGACGGTCGCTGAGCTTGAGCACGCGCTGCGCTTCGGCCGTGTCTGCGGACAGCGCGACCAGCGCTGCAGCCAGCTGCTCACGGTGCGCGCCGAGTGCCGGCAGCGCGAGAGCTGCGAGCTCCAGCGGTGCACCCGTGCCGCCGGCGCGCTTGGTCTCGGATGGAGGCAGCAGGATCTTCATGACTTCCCGGGGACGAAGAAGCGCCCGCTCCGGTCCGAGACGAGCTCAGGACCGGAACGGACGCGTCAGTGGAATGCTGTCAGGCGACCAGTGCGGCGTTGCCGGCCACGATGGTCAGGTTGTCGCCCTCCATCGAGAGGAAACCGTCCTGCGCGTTGGCCATCACCTTGGTGCCGTCGGCACGGGTGATGCGCACCTGGCCTTCGGCGAGGATGGCCAGCACCGGTTCGTGACCGGCCATGAAGCCGATCTCGCCCTCGACGGTCTTGGCGATGACGAGCGTCGCTTCTCCCGTCCAGACCTCCGCATCCGCGGAGACGAGGCTGACATGCAGAGCCATGGTCAGCCGTTCTCCTTCTGGATCTTCGCCCACTGCTCTTCGACGTCGGAGATGCCGCCGACGTTGAAGAACGCCTGCTCGGCCACGTGGTCGAAGTCACCGCGGGTGATCGCGTCGAAGGACTCGATGGTCTCCTTCAGCGGCACGGTCGAACCCTCGACACCCGTGAACTTCTTGGCCATGTAGGTGTTCTGCGAGAGGAACTGCTGGATGCGACGTGCACGCGACACGACGATCTTGTCCTCTTCGGAGAGCTCGTCGACACCGAGGATGGCGATGATCTCCTGCAGCTCCTTGTTCTTCTGAAGGATCTGCTTGACCGTGGTGGCCACGCGGTAGTGGTCCTCGCCGAGGTAGCGGGGGTCCATGATGCGCGACGTCGAGGTCAGCGGGTCGATGGCCGGGTACAGACCCTTCGACGCGATCTCACGGCTGAGCTCGGTCGTCGCGTCGAGGTGCGCGAAGGTGGTGGCCGGTGCCGGGTCGGTGTAGTCGTCGGCAGGGACGTAGATCGCCTGCAGCGAGGTGATCGAGTGACCGCGGGTCGAGGTGATGCGCTCCTGCAGGAGGCCCATCTCGTCGGCGAGGTTCGGCTGGTAGCCCACCGCTGAGGGCATGCGACCCAGCAGCGTGGAGACCTCGGAACCGGCCTGCGTGAAGCGGAAGATGTTGTCGATGAAGAGCAGCACGTCCTGCTTCTGCACATCGCGGAAGTACTCCGCCATGGTCAGT
>Ga0160443_100167_pt1 | contig 91984 bp, 75 predicted proteins | sample HID1972I_E1MG_FD_108244 | JGI IMG/M metagenome (GOLD analysis project Ga0160443, IMG submission 108244) | Enriched pill bug-associated microbial communities from UW Madison campus, WI, USA - HID1972I_E1 MG | ecosystem: Host-associated > Arthropoda: Insects > Digestive system > Unclassified ... | reverse complement strand
CAGCCAGCTGTTCAATGAAGTGGTCGGCTCGCTGGCCCCGGCCTTCAGCCTGTATACGAACGATCCCGGCAAGGGCAACCGCATCACCAAGCTGCAGCAGGATTCGCTGGGCTTCGCGCAAAGCCTGTCCGCTGCCGTCGAGCAGGGCTACCAGTGGAAGTCCGATCGTGGCCTGGCCATCGTCAAGACCGCCATCGTCTCGATCGAGTACGACGCCAACACCCGCGAACTGCTCAAGACCGTCCAGCGCGCCGATGCCCTGGCCGGCGCGCGCGGCAATTCCAACCTGCAGGCCAGTGTGGCCCAGGGCATCCAGTCGGCCGGAGAGAACGGCGGCGCGGCGGGCCTGGTCGGCGTGGGCATGGCCTCGGGCATGCTCGGGGTGGGTGGCATGCAGCAGCCGGTCGCTCCGGCAGCGGACGATCCGGTCGCCAAATTGAAGAAGGCCAAGGAGATGCTGGACCTCGGCCTGATCACCCAGGACGACTACGACACACTCAAGGCCAAGGCGCTGGGGCTGTAAGACACCGAGCGCACCGACATCATGTCCGACCCCAAGATCCCACCGCCGATTCCGGCGGTTCCGCCGCCGTTGCCGCCTTCCCCGGCAGCACCGGTCACCGGCCCGGGCTCGCCCCGGGACGTGCCGCCCCTGCCCGGCAGTTTTCCGCTGGACCCGGCGACCCTGCCCCAGCCCATCCGCGATGAGGTGCAGGCGCCCGATCCGGTCGCGCTGGACACCTCGGCCGCCGAACTCAAGGACGGCCTCAACCGCTGCCCGAAGTGCGGCTCCAGCGATATCCGGCTCAAGCTGGGCAGCGACGTGCTGGTCTGCCAGTTCTGCCGTCACGAATGGCATGGCGAGCGCGTGGAGGAGGCCTTCGGGTTCGGCGAAGGAATCGGCGAACTGCGCGGCACGGTGGTCGCCTCGGGTGCGCGCGACATCGAGGCCGATACCGCCAGCCTGATGAGCTTCAAATGCACCGGCTGCGGTGCCGAAGTCACCATCAACACCGAGAGCACGATGACGGCGCGCTGCCACTGGTGCCGCCATGTGTTCGGGGTCAACGAGCAGATTTCCAATGGTGCGGTGCCGGACGCGGTGCTGCCGTTCCATATCAGCAAGGACGATGCCGTCGCGCGGATCCGCCAGTTCGTGGACAAGCGCCGCCTGTTCGCGCTCAAGGCGTTCAAGGACCAGTTCACGCCGGAGAACGTCACCGGCGTCTACCTGCCCTACATGATCGTGGACAGCAACGTCAGCGCCAGCGTGTCCGGCAAGGGCGAGATCCAGACCCGGCAGTACACGCGCGGCACCGAGAAGAACAAGCAGACCTACTACGACGCCGATGTCTACCAGGTGGATCGCCAGGTGGATTTCACCGTGGACGATCTCACCATGGAATCCTCGGCCGAACGCGGCAACCTGGATACGCAGGCCAACACCAACAACATCATCAACGCGATCCTGCCGTTCGATACCAAGAACGCGCTGAAGTGGAACGCCTCCTATCTGGCGGGCTTCACCTCGGAGAAGCGCAACCTCGACGTGGAGAAGCTGCGGCCGCGCCTGGAAGATCAGCTGCTGTCGATCGCACGCGCGCAGGTCGAGGGCTCGGTGCGTCGCTACGATCGCGGGGTGCGCTGGGAGCGCGAGCGCGTGGATGTGCACGGTACCCGCTGGGTGTCGATGTACCTGCCCGTCTGGCTCTACTCGTATCACCAGCCTGGCCGCAACGGCGGCATGCTGCACTACATCGCGGTGAATGGCCGCACCGGTGAAACCATGGGCAGCGTGCCGGTGCAGCAGTGGAAGCTGCTGCTGGCCGCGCTCACCACCGGGACGATCATCGAAGCCCTCGTTCTCTTCTTCCTGGTAGCTGCCTCATGAGCGATGACAGTGGACTGTGGCTGCTTGCCGCCGGCCCGGCCGGTGCGACGGCGTTGTACTGGGCCTTGTACCGGTACTACCGCAATACAGACAAGTCGCATGCGTTCGAGCATGAGACGACCGTTGACGCCAAGCCGGTGACGGGCGCGGACCGCAAGGTCGATGCCGTGACGGGGACGCAGGAACGGCGCATCCGGGGGGACAACGTGGGTGCGTATCGGACACGGGTGCAGCGGGATACGTAACGAAGAGCGCGCGCAGCGAGACAGCGTGCCTGACGCGCAGCCTCGCCCATCAGTTGATGGACTTAGGGGTCGGGCCGATCAAAGCCATAGGGCTCGCAGGTTGCCGGCGCCCAGTCCTGCAGAGAGCTGATGGCATTGCACGACCAGCCCGAATTGCCCCAATACCACAGCTGTACCGTCTCGGCACCTCTCGAGCAGTAGATCTCGACATCCGGAGCTGTCGGCCAGCTCCTGATCGTAAGCCGGGGACACAGCTCGGTCGTGCTGTGCAACCCCACCGCTTCCGGGGAGATGAGCGGGGGAAGCGGGCCTTCAGACCGCAATGCTTCAATACCCGATTTGCCACCGGAGATCTCGGCCAGCATCGCGGTGACGCGGGCGCGGGTGACGTAGTCGTTGTACATCGGAAGGGCAATTGCAGCGAGGATGGCGATGATCGCGACCACGATCATCAGCTCCACCAGGGTGAAACCGCTTGCGCTCTCCACCGCTGACTTTCGGCCGGTAAAGGCAGGTTTCTTCATGTTCTCTGTTCCTCCTTGGCCTGTGCGTGACGCTGTCGGCCGGGGCAGTGAGGAAACCATCGGGTCGCAGCAACCACCATGCAAGAACTTGGAAAGCGCGTGAAACAGCTTGGTTTTGCAAGTTTTTGCGGCTGCAAGTGCGCAGTCGCCTGATCGCCGTCGGCGCTGGCGCCTATCGCGGCGCATGACGATGCGTGCTGCGGTGGCTATCCTGAGCCCTCTGCTTTCGAGATCCGCACCATGCGCACCCTGTATCCGCCTGCCGTCCCCTACGCCGAGCACCGCATCGCGGTCGATGCGCTGCATACGCTGCATGTCGAGCAATGCGGCACCCCGGACGGCATCCCGGTGGTGTTCCTGCACGGCGGCCCGGGTGCAGGCGTGTCGCCGGTCCATCGGCGCTTCTTCGATCCGGCGCGCTACCGCATCGTGCTGATCGACCAGCGTGGCAGTGGCCGTTCCACGCCGTTCGGTGAGCTCCGCGATAACACCACGCAGCACCTCGTGGCCGATGTCGAGATCATCCGTGCCTTGCTCGGCATCGAGCGCTGGTTGGTGTTCGGTGGTTCATGGGGATCGACGTTGGCCCTGGCCTATGCGCAGGCCCATCCGGATCGCGCGACGGGCGTGATCGTGCGCGGCGTGTATCTCGGCCGCGCCGAGGAAAACCGCTGGTTCGCCGAGGCCGATGGCGGTGCGCGATGGGTGTTCCCGGAACGTTGGGCGCGCTACGAGGCGCATATCCCCGAAGACGAGCGGGGAGACATGATCGAGGCGTACTGGCGCCGGCTGGACAGCCCCGACCAGGCGACCCGCATCGCTGCGGCGCAGGCATGGCTCGGCTGGGAAGATCACGCCGCGACCCTGGTGCACGACGTCGATGCCGTCTCCGGGGATGACCCGCTGCACACGCTGGCCAAGGCGCGCATCGAGGCCCACTACTTCCGCAACCACGCCTTCCTCGATCATGGGCAGCTGCTGCGCGATGTCGACCGCATCCGGCACCTGCCGGGTGTGATCGTGCAGGGCCGCTACGACATCATCTGCCCGGCACGCAGCGCGTGGGACCTGTCCTGTGCCTGGCCGGAGGCCTCGCTGCAGATGGTGGTCTCCGGCCACAGTGCGATGGAGCCGGCGACCGCCGATGCCCTGGTGCGCGCGACGGATGCCTTCGCGGACCGTCAGTAAGGAGATGGAGTGGATTCGATCTACCTGGTGGTGGCGCTGGGCGCCATCGTGGCGGGCTTCGTGCAGGGCCTGTCGGGCTTCGCGTTCGGGCTGGTGGCGCTCTCTTTCTGGGCGTGGGTGCTGGATCCCAAGCTCGCGGCCACCCTCTCGGTGTTCGGTGCCCTGACCGGCCAACTGCTGGCGGCGTTCACCGTGCGCCGCGGCTTCAATCTGAAGACCCTGCTGCCCTTCGTTCTGGGCGGACTGGCCGGCATTCCGCTGGGCGTCCATCTGCTGCCGATGCTGGACATGAACTGGCTCAAGGCCATCCTGGGCACCCTGTTGGTCCTGTGGTGCCCGGCCATGCTGCTGTCCCGCCAGCTGCCGCGTGTCACCGCGGGCGGGCGCGCAGCGGATGGCGTGGTCGGGTTTGCCGGCGGCATCATGGGCGGGCTGGGCGGCTTCACTGGCACCCTGCCGACGTTGTGGTGCACGCTGCGCGGCTACGAGCGCGATGTGCAGCGATCCATTGTGCAGAACTTCAATCTGTCGATGCTGCTGGTCACCATGTTCACCTATGTCGGCACCGGCATCGTCACCCGCGAGATGCTGCCGATGTTCGCCATCGTCGCGCCGGCCATGCTGATCCCGACGCTTCTTGGCACGCGGCTGTATATCGGCATCAGCGACCTGCGGTTCCGGCAGATCGTGCTGAGCCTGCTGACGGTCTCCGGGATTGCGTTGCTGGCGTCGTCGCTGCCGGTGCTGCTGGGCTGGCGCTGAGGCGATCGCGTTACAGCGGCAGACGGTTACCGACGAAGTTGATCCTGCATCAGGATTGACGCGCAAAGCTGGCGAATGACGTCATAACCCACAATCAGTGCAATGAACGGTCGGCAGCATCGTGTCCGATGAATGCAAGGCCCCGAGGCATGACTGACGCCGTGCTCGGATGCCTCTGGCATGAAGTTCTGGCAGTCTGTTGCAACTAGATGCGGCTAAAAATGATGAGTTACGAAATCCTGCCTCACGTGGGCGTAGGAAAACTGAGATTTGGAATGTCTCCATCCATGGTGGCAACCATGATTGGAGAGCCGCGATTCTCTTGTTACGACACGGATGTCGACGCCACTACTCAGTACTGGCATGACAATGGCTTGCAGCTCACTTTCTTGAGGCGCGGCAATTCTCTTGCGTCTATCAGCATGTATTCAAATATCAGCGACGTATCGCTGCCGGGAATTGCGTTTGACTGGAGCAGGTCAAAGTCAACATATGAGTCATTGATACACTTGGATCCTTCAGCCATGACAACCTTGGAATTACAGTTTTCTTCAAGTACGGCATAGCTGTTTCAGGGTTCCAGGATGAGGGTGGTGGTGGCAAGTCCATTACCGCCTTCACAGAGGGGCAGTGGACACCCGAGGACCCATTTCTGAAGCGGGTCAGATAGATGCGAAGGCGGCCGCAGGAACCTTGCCTTGCCCTGGTGGTGGGCCAATTCCATTACAGCGGCAGACGGTTACCGACGAAATTGACCACGTTCTGCATCGCATCCGGATCGACATTACTCAATCCGATGACTACGTAGACCTGGCTGGGCAGCACGATGAGTGCCGCGTTGGCGCCGGGCGCCCCACCCTCGTGGCCGTACCGGCGTTGCTCGACATCGTCGGCGCCGCCGCCTTCTCGCAGATGCAACAGTTAAAAACAAAGAGACTTCTTCAGGTCTATTCAATAAACCTCCACGGATAAGAAAACCATGTCCTTGATTTCAGAACTAAAAAAATATTCCAAATTGAAATCCGAAGCCGATATAAAATGCTTTTCAGACATTGCGCGAAAAATGGCGGCCTCGAAGGACAATAGATATATCTCGGTAATTTTGTTATCCTTGGATGACGAATCAGAACACATCGACCTGATGAAGGTTCTAATTGGCATGGCAGAATCGTTTAATTCCGTAGACTACGTGCAATGTGTGCTTGACAACATCGAGGCTCTCAATAAGTTTGCTCCTGATTGGCTGGAGCACATCACGTATCGAATTACCAACTCGGAAGATTACTCCAGCACATACAAAGCCTTATTGAAAACGCACCCAAACAACGACGCAATAAGGAGATTCCTGATAAATTTCTCTAAAGCCAATCCAGAGAAAAATACTGTTATTGAATCTATCGTAGAAGACGATAATTTACGATCACTTTGCCGCCGACCACACCTGTAAAGCGTTCGACCTAACGTCTCAGCGAAACCAGCACTGCCGGTCTTTTTTAGTATGACTGCGATGCGTTGGGCAATCTGCAAACCCTGACCCTGCCCGATAAGCGTCAGCTGAACCACCTATGCTACGGCAGCGGCCACCTGCATCAGCTAAACCTAAACAGCCGGGTGATCATCGACTTCGTGCGCTACCAACTGCATGACGAGGTTTTGCGCACTCAGGAGAGCCTGCTGACCCATGCGCCCTAAGACCGCAATGGCCACCTCAACCACAAGGCGCTGCACGGCCAGCAGGTGGCCCGCGCGGTACTGTCGCTGCTGCAGAAGGACGATCAGTACGACGCCAGCCACAACCTGGCGACCGAGATCCTGACCCAGATCCGGCGACCCGGCAGCATTCGCCCGACCACGCCGGTCAATGACGACAGACTGCTTCGGCAACGTCCTGTCCTGCGTCCTCGGCACGATCCGTGACTCAGAAGTCCGCTGCCGTCGAGAGCAGATACGTGCGCTGTGCACCAAGGCTAGGTTGTCGAAAACAGTTGCGTCCACCTGATCGAGGCGGAGTTCGGGTGTGGCATGCACACGCTGCTGCTGGGCGCCCTGAGGGTGATCGAGGAAAACCTGCCATTGGACGCCCCATCGTTCCGGGCGCCCGCAGCCGGATAATCGGGGGAACCGCAACGCCCATGTCCTAATCGCGACGAGCACCGCCCAATTCGCGAGAGACGGGGCATCATCCCCGGCCTACCCTTGGCGTCCTGTTTCCCGCCACGGGGCAGGTGCTATGGCCCAACTCCGTGGGTAACCCCCGTTCCCGATCATGCCCCCATGACCACTGAATCCACTGCCCCGCCCATCGTCCCCACCGAGTCGGTAGCCCCGGCGCCCAACCAGGGCTTCGCGATCCGCATCGTCGGCGCCGCCGCCTTCGCGCACCTGCTCAACGACATGATCCAGGCGGTGCTGCCGGCGGTCTATCCGATGTTCAAGGCCCAGTTCTCGCTGACCTTCGGGCAGATCGGCATCATCGCGCTGGTCTACCAGGTCACCGCCTCGCTGCTGCAGCCCTGGGTGGGCATGTACACCGACAAGCGGCCGCTGCCGTATCTGCTGCCGTCCGGCATGATCGCGACCTTCGTCGGCATCGCCCTGATGGCCACGGCGACCCGTTACGAAATGCTGCTCGTCGCCGCGGCCGTGGTCGGCATCGGGTCGGCCACCTTCCATCCGGAGGCCTCGCGCGTGGCGCGGATGGCCTCGGGCGGTCGCTTCGGTACCGCACAGTCCACCTTCCAGGTCGGCGGCAACACCGGCTCGGCGATCGGCCCGCTGCTGGCGGCGGCGATCGTGGTTCCGCACGGGCAGCGGGCGATCGCCTGGTTCATGCTCGCCGCGGCACTGGCCATCACCGTGCTGTTCCGCCTCACGGGTTGGACCATCCAGCACGGCCAGGCCAAGATGAAGGGCCTGGCCAAAAGCCACGGCGTCGGCTTGAGTCGCGGCAAGGTGATCCAGGCGATCGCGGTCATCGCGGTGCTGATGTTCGCCAAGTTCGTCTACATCGCCTCGTTCACCAACTACTTCACCTTCTACCTGATCGAGCGCTTCGGCCTGAGCGTGCAGCAGAGCCAGATCTGCCTCTTCACCTTCCTGGCCTCGGTCGCGCTGGGCACCTTCATCGGGGGTCCGGTCGGGGACCGGATCGGGCGCAAGGCGGTGATCTGGATTTCCTTCCTGGGCGTGGCCCCGTTCGCGATCGCCCTGCCCTATGCCAACCTGATGGGCACGGCAGTGCTGGCGGTGGTGATCGGGCTGGTGATGTCCTCGGCGTTCGCTGCGCTCGTGGTGTATGCACAGGAAGCGGTGCCCGGGCGCGTGGGCATGGTCTCGGGACTGATGTTTGGCCTGATGTTCGGCATCGGGGGTATCGGTGCCGCGGGGCTGGGCAATCTGGCCGACGTGCACGGCCTGGTGTGGGTCTACCACTTCACCTCCTACCTGCCACTGCTCGGGCTGGCGACCGCGTTCCTGCCGAAGACGAACATGCACTGAGGCGTCTGCCTCAGTGGAAGAACTGACTCGGCAGCTGCCCGAAGCGCTTCTTGAACATCGCGGTGAACGCGCTCGGACTGGCATAGCCCAGCGAGAGCGCCACGTCGATCACCTTGTCGCCGTGCGCCAGCTGCTCCAACGCACGCAGCAGGCGCGCCTGTTGGCGCCATTGCCCGAAGGTCATGCCCAGTTCTCGCGCGCACAGGCGCTGGATGGTTTTCACGTCCACGCTCAACCGGGAGGCCCAATCCTGCAGCGTGGAAGGATCCTCCGGCGTCGATTCCAGCTGCCGGCTGATCACCCGCAGGCGCGGGTCGGTCGGCTGCGGCAGGTGCAGCGGCAGCACCGGCAGCATCTGCAGCTCATCCAGGATCACCTGCATCAGCCGCCCGTCGCGTGACTCGGGCTGATACGGGGTCGGTACGTCCATGGCGGCGTGGATCAGTGCGGCCAGCAACGGCGTCACTGAAACTGTCGATGCGCTGGACGGCGGCTGGGCGATCGCCTGCGGCAGGATGTACAGGCTGCGCATGCCGACCGCGCCGATGCAGCTCACCTTGTGTCCCATGCCCGCCGGAATCCAGATCGCACGCGTACTGGGCACCACCCAGCGTCCCGCCCCGGCCTGCACCACCAGCACGCCGGATTCGGCGTAGACCAGTTGATGGCGGTCCGGGTGGTGATGCAGCGCGATGATCGTGCCGGCCGGATACTCGCGCGCCCGGCAGAACACCGGTGTCTCCGGGCCGGCCGGCAATCGCTTGCCCTCGCCGACGCCCGGGGCGATGTCTCTTCTTCGATATGGCATGGCAATACCCTTCAAAACAGCCTGCCAGACGACTGTACCGCCTCGGGCGCGTTTTCGGTATGTGCGCCGGCCCGCTATCGGGGTTTCGTGGGCGCCAGCACCTCGATCCAGGTGGGCGCGTGGTCGCTGGGCTTTTCAAGGGCGCGCACCCACCGGTCCACGCCCGCATCTTTCAGATCGGGCGCAAGGACGGGATTGAGCAGCAGATGGTCGATCCGCAGTCCGCGGTCGCGGGCGAAGTGCTCGCGGAAGTAGTCCCAGAAGGTGAAAATCTGTGCGTCACCGTGGACCGCGCGCAGGCTGTCGGTCCAGCCCTGCACGAGCAGCGCCTGGTACGCCTCGCGCACCTCGGGCTGCAGCAGCGCGTCCTTGCGCCACGACTTGGGATCGTAGATGTCCGCATCGGTGGGCACGACGTTGAAATCGCCGATCAGTGCGACCGGATGCGGCAGCGCGACCAGGCTCCTGGCGTGCTTGTGCAGGCGCTGCATCCACTTCAGCTTGTAGTCGAACTTCGGCCCGGGCTGCGGGTTGCCATTGGGCAGGTACAGGCCACCTACGATCACGCCGTGCGCGGCGGCTTCCAGATAGCGGCTCTGGTTGTCCTTCGGATCGCCCGGCAAGCCACGCCGGCTCTCGATCGGGTCTTGGCCGCGTGCCAGCAGCGCAACCCCGTTCCAGGCGCGCTGGCCCTGCCAGATGCATCCGTAGCCTGCATCGCGGATGGCGGTCTCCGGGAATGCCTCCTGGGTGGCCTTGAGTTCCTGCAGGGCGACGATATCCGGTTGTTCGCGCTCCAGCCACGTGAGCAGATGCGGCAGCCGGGTCAGCACGCCGTTGACGTTGAAGGTCGCGATCTTCAGGCGTTTTCTGGCGGGCATGGCGCGTGCTTCGTGGCGGCGGGATACGCATCCGAGGATTGCCCTGCGACGATCAACCTGCCGCGAATGCCGGGCGAGCATGGCGTGACGACGGCGGCGCGTTGATCGTCCATTGACCCGTGCGGCGTCACAGTAAGGACTCGTTTCGGACTGGCAAGGTATCTCCATTGCACGGATTGGCATGAAGAAGTGGACCGTTCTGCCGCGACGCTTCTACCAGCGGCACCCGACCGACGTGGCGCCCGAGCTGCTGAACAAGCTGCTGGTGCGCGATGACGGTCGGGCCGGCCGCATCGTCGAGGTGGAGGCGTACGCCGGTGACCAGGATCCTGCGGCGCATTCGTACCGCGGCATGACCGCGCGCACCGCCACGATGTTCGGTGAGGCCGGACATCTCTACGTGTATTTCAGCTACGGCATGCACTGGGGGTCGAATGCTGTCTGCGGTGAGGTCGGCCAGGGTTGGGGCGTGCTGCTGCGGGCGCTCGAGCCGGTGGCGGGGCTGGCGCTGATCCGCGAAGCGCGTCCGGCCATCCGGCGCGATCGCGATCTGGCCAGTGGCCCGGGGCGGTTGTCGCAGGCAATGGGCATCACCAAGGCGCTGGATGGTGCGGATCTGGTGCGCAATGACCGTGGCGTCCGCATTGTGTCCGATGGGATGGCGCCGCCAGAAGCGCCGGTGGTCGGGCCTCGGATCGGCATCAGCAAGGCGATCGCGTTTCCGTGGCGCTGGCATGTGCCGGAGCATCTGCATGTGTCGGGACGCACGGCTGCGAAAAAGTCACGGAAGCCCGTCTCGTGAGTCCCGCGACCCCGCCCGTCCGCTCCTCGCCTGCACGCCGGCTGCGCCGCTGGCTGCTCCGGTTGCTCGTCCTCGTCGTGTGCATCGTGGTGGCCGGCGTGCTGTGGAACAGCCCCATCGCGGAATCGCCACGGGCGCTCTGGCGCCTGTCCCAGATGCCAGCCCCGACCGCCCTGCCTGTTCCCGTGGCCGGTGTCTCGGCACGTCAGGTCGCCGACACCTTCGGCGCACCGCGCGGACGCGATCGTACCCATGCCGGCGTGGACATCTTCGCCAAACGTGGCACCGAGGTGCGTAGCGCCACACCCGGCATCGTCGCGGATATCCGCGAGAGTGGCCTGGGTGGCCGCCAGGTGTGGGTTATGGGCCCGGCGCGCGAGCGCTATTACTACGCGCATCTGGACGACTGGCGCGACGGCCTGGCGCGCGGTGACGTCATCGAGCAGGGCGCGGTGCTGGGCTACGTCGGCGATACCGGCAATGCCAAGGGCACGCCACCGCACCTGCACTGGGGTATCTACGGCGCCGACGGAGCCTACGATCCGCTGCCGTTGCTGAAGGCGTGGCCGTACGCGCCCTGAGTAGCGTGCAGGCGTCCTTCACAACAACGTGCAGGGGAATAACACCGACGCGCCTAGCGTGGTTACCTCACTCCCTACCGGCAGCAGCTCCATGGCGATCAAGACCGCAGAAGACCTGTTCATCCACGAGCTCTCGGATATCTACAGTGCAGAAAAGCAGCTGACCAAAGCGCTGCCCCGGCTGGCACGCGCCGCCTCCAATCCGGACCTGGCCGCTGCTTTCACCACCCATCTGGAAGAGACCCAGGGCCAGATCGAGCGCATCGACCAGGTGGTGGAACTGCTGGGCATCCGGCTCAAGCGCATCAAATGCGCGGCGATGGAAGGCCTGGTCGAGGAAGGCAAAGAGGCCATCGACAGCATCGAAGAGGGCCCGGTCCGCGATGCCGCGCTGATCGGCGGCGCACAGAAGGTGGAGCACTACGAGATCGCCTCCTACGGCACCATCGCCGCGCTGGCCAAACAGCTGGGCTACAAGGCGGCCGTGCCACTGCTGCTGGAGACACTGAAGGAAGAAAAAGACACGGACGAGAAGCTCACGCTGCTGGCCTTGTCCGGTGGTGGCAATGCCAAGGCCGCCGCGGCCTGAATTCCGCGCGTGTCCCGTTACGCGGGGAGCCGGTCTCCCCGCGCAGCGCGTTCCCCTCTTCGATGTCCCCCCTGATCACACAGGAGCCTCCATGGCGCTGCGCCCACCCGTCCTCTATCACGCCTCGCTCGAGCATGCCGATGCGGACGAGGCCATCCATATCCGTGAGTTGACCGACGTGTTCGCGCGCATGGCACTGACGGTCGCCGAACAGGAAGGCCACGCGCACCGCGCGGTGCACGCAAAGGGTCAAGGCCTGCTGCGGGGTCGGCTGCGCGTGCTGGGTGACCTGCCCGCCGAGCTGCGCCACGGCCTGTTTGCGCGGCCCGGCAGCTACGACGCACGGGTGCGGCTGTCCTCGCCGCCCGCCGAGCAGCTGCCTGATTCGGTCTCCACTCCGCGCGCGATGGCGCTCAAAGTAATCGGCGTGCAGGGCCCGCGTGCGGAAGGCGCGGAGGAGCAGCACACGCAGGACTTCCTGATGGTCAATGGCCCCGCGTTCAATACCCCTGGCGTGGCCGGCTTCCTGCGTTCGGCCAAGCTGCTCGCCGCGACCACCGAACGGATGCCGCGCACCAAGCGGATGATCTCGGCCACGCTGCGGGGTGCGGAGGCCGCACTGGAGGCGGTCGGTGGGGAGAGCGCAACGCTCAAAGGCATGGGCGGCGAGCCGCAGCACCATCCGCTGGGGGAGACCTTCTTCAGCCAGGTGCCGTTTCTCTACGGTCCGTACATGGCCAAGTTTTCGTTGGCGCCGGTCTCCCCTGCGCTGCTCGCCCTGACCGGCGACAACATCGGCTCGGACGAAGATGCGCAGCGCGACGCGGTGGTGGCCTTCTTCACCGACCTGCCCAATCCGGTCGAATGGGAGCTGCGCGTGCAACTGTGCCGCGATGTGGAGCGCATGCCGATCGAAGATGCGTCGGTTGCCTGGCCCGAGGCGGACAGCCCGTTCCTGCCGGTCGCACGCCTCAGCGTGGCGCAGCAGGAGGCGTGGCAGCCTGATGCCTCGCCTGGCGTCGAGGATGCGCTCGCGTTCGCGCCGTGGCACGCGCTGGCCGAGCATCGTCCGCTCGGTGGATTGAACCGGGCGCGGCGCGTGGTGATGGCCGCCTCGCGTCAGTTCCGCTCGCGTTTCAATGGCTGCCCGATCCACGAGCCGGTGGGCTGAGACATGGCGGCCGCGTTACGGATCGCGGAGTACCTTGCTTGACGCGTCCCGCATCGCCGCCGTGGTGCGCTGTAGCGTGGTCGAGCGGATCGCGGCGTGCTGCCAGTACAGCGGCACGTGGAGCGCATTACACCTTGCCCCGGCTCAGTACTGGGAAGGCCAGAAGGCCTGCTTGGCCGCGGCCGCTGGATCGATCTTCGCTACCGCTTGCAGGAACCCTTGGGGGTTGTCCATGCCGTGTGGAACCTCGCACAGGCACGCAGCGAAGCGCAGCACGTCCCGGTTGACGAACACGCGCGCGTCATCATTGTCGTGGTCCCACATCACCACTTCGCCACTGGCCGCGTCGATGGCCAACAGATTCCCGCCTCCATCGTGTCCGATCGCCAGACCGAGCGCCGGCAGAGAAGTGGAAATCCCGCTTGCGCGCCCGGCATCGAAGAACGATAGATAGGGTGCGGCTTGGCACGGCAAACCCTGTTCGCTCAGCATCCGTCGTGCATTCGGGTCCAGCCACGCCGGCAGCGTCTCCAGCGGATGGAGTTGGAAGGCGTAGAAATCGGCCAGGCTTGGGTCCTCCTCGATCAGCTCGATCGGGATTGTCGGCCGCAATGCCATCAACATTTCCTGGAAGTGGGTCACCACAGCCGGAGTGCCTTGGTGGCCTGGATTTGCATCGTCCCTAATCATCTCACTTCGTCCCAAGCGATCTGCACGATGCGCGCGTTCTCGCAGAGCCGGTAGCTCGCCATGATCTCGGCGATCGCATGATGCATCGCCCAGAACGTGCGGTTGAGCCGCCGCGCGGCGGCCTCGAAGCTCCCTCCTCCTGGACGGCTGAGAACGCGGCGAGTTGGGGATGAAGCAGGCTCATGGCGATCTCGGCATCAGGAATGCTTATCGTGCCATAGGAAATGTAGCTGGAGTTAGGCTGCTCCGTGGTTCACGGTGCTGGGCTTCGGGGCGCGCTGGCTGCAACCGTGGTTCGCGCATGCCAGGGCGTGGCGCTGGCTGGACGCGGGCATCGCGGTCTTCATGCTGTCGCTGAGCGTGCTGTTGCTGCTCAGGCCCCTGCAGTAACGCTTACGCAGGGGTATGCAGCTCCATGGCCCGCATTACGATGGGCTTGGCCCAGTCCGGGGTCTGCAGCAGCTCGATCGCCGAGGCCGGATAGTGCAGCCCGTTGCGATCCAGCTGCAGCACCGGCAGCGGTTCGGCGCCGTCGGCGTCGGCCGGGGCGCTGTTGTCGTAGACGTGCAGTTCCGCCAGATGCGGCAACAGGGCCAGCAGATTCTCGCGCGAGGAGTCGTAGCGGGCGCGGATCCTGTCGGCGGGAATATCGTGCCCACCGCGACTGACCCGCGCGGCGACGCGTTCCATGTGCAGCTCCACGCTCTGCAGGCCGCAGAACCAGATCGCCACGTCGTGCTGCTCGCATGCCTCACGCAGCAGACGCGGGATGGTGTTGCCGCCCAGCGTGGTCTCGAACGCGAAGTCGGTGCCCTCGTCGATCGCCTGCCGCAGCCGGCGCGCGCCCTCATTCCAGGCCGCAGCGTTGGCCTCGCCCAGCGACCACCCCGTCTCCACCAGGCGGCGGGTGAACGTATCCGGGTTGAACCAGGTCAGGCCTTCTTCTTCCAGCCACATGCCCAGCAGCGAACTCTTGCCGGCGCCATTGACACCGGCCAGTACCAGAATGCGCCCCATCAGTCAGAGGGGGCTGCCGAGGGCGACCTTGCGGCCACGGCGGATCGGCTGACCCAGCACCTTGCCCAGCCCGCCATCGCGGCCCAGGCTGGCCAGCGTGGTATCGAACGCGGCGCGCAGGCGTTCCAGCTCGCCCAGCCGCTCATCCGCGTCGCCACCGGCGGCCTTGGCCAGCAGCTCCTGGTAGGTCTTGATGTCCACGATCACCGCTTCGGGGTGATTGTGGTTGGTGATCACCAGGGCCTGTTTTTCGCGGACGGTCCGCATCAGGCTGGGCCAGCCGCGGGTTTTCACCGACGACGCCGTGGCCTTTTCAAGGCCGGGCAGATCCAGTGGCAGGGTCATGGCACGCTCCAGGACGGGATGGCCCTACTATACCCCTTCTGGCCAAATTGGACATAAATCCCATTTTGGCCAGAAGAGCGCCCCGGCAGCCGGTCAGCGGGACATCGAGTACGGCTGTTCCGCGCCCTGCCCCGGCCAGGCCTTGTTCGGCTCGGCCTGGAGGGTGAAGCGCAGCTCGCCACCGGCCAGGATTTCCTCGTGGCGCAGGAAGGTGCGCTGCAGCGGCTGGCCATTGAGCGTCACCGAGCCGACGTAGTCGTGGCCCTTGCCCAGCCCAACGGTGACGATGGTGAAGGTCTTGCAGTTGGGCAGGTGCAGCGCCGCCTTGGGCAGGAACGGGCGACCGATGATGTACTCGCCACTGCCCGGTGCGACCGGATAGAAGCCCAGCGCGGTGAACACGTACCACGCCGACATCTGGCCCAGGTCGTCATTGCCGGCCAGGCCATCGGGACGGTCGGCGTACTGGGTGTCCATGATCTGTTTCAGGCGGGCCTGGGTGCGCCACGGCTGGCCGGCATGGGCATACAGGTAGGCCACGTGGTGGCTGGGCTCGTTGCCGTGCGCGTACCAGCCGATCAGGCCGGTGATGTCTTCCATGTGCTCGAAGATCGCGGGGTCGACCTTGGCCTCGAACACCTGGTCCAGACGGGCCAGCAGCGCGTCGCTGCCCCCATGCGCGGCGGCCAGGCCGGCCACGTCGTGCGGCACATACCAGGAGTACTGCCAGGCGTTGCCTTCGGTGTAATCCGTGCCGTAGCCGCTGGCGCTCGGATCGAACGGCGTGCGGAAGCTGCCATCGCGCTTGCGCGCCCGCATGAAACCGGTGTCCTTGTCATAGGCATTGCGCCAGTTCGTAGCGCGCTTCTCGAACTCGCCGGCGACCTGGGTGTTGCCCATCGCCTTGGCCATGCGCGCGATGGTCCAGTCGTCGAACGCATATTCCAGCGTCTTGCTGGCGGCCTCGCCTTCTTCATCGATCGGCACCCAGCCCAGTTCGCGGTACTGCGCGATGCCGTCGTACGGACCGTAATTCGCGGTGGCCACCATCGCCGCCAGCGCCTTGTTCTCATCGAATCCGCGGATGCCCTTGAGGTAGGCATCGGCGATCACCGGCACGGCGTGGTAGCCGATCATGCACCACGTTTCCTGGCCGTGGAACGCCCATACCGGCAGCATCCCGTAGGCGCTGTTGTGCTGGTGTGCGAGCAGCGAATTGATGAAATCGCTGTTGCGCTTCTCCGGCTGGACCAGGGTCAGCAGCGGATGCAGGGCGCGGTAGGTGTCCCACAGCGAGAACGTTGAATAGTTGGTATAGCCCTCGGCGCGGTGCACGGCATTGTCCGCGCCGCGGTACTGGCCATCGCTGTCCATGAACACGGTCGGCCCGAGCAGGCTGTGGTACAGCGCAGTGTAGGCACTGCGACGATCGTGCTCGGGGCCGTCGATATCCAGTACCGACAGGGCCTGCGTCCACTGCGTTTTCGCCTCGGCACGGACACGGTCGAAATCGAAGCCCGGTACTTCACTCTCGAGGTTGGCGATCGCACCGGCCTCGCTGACCGACGAAATCGCCACCGTCACCACCAGCGGTGCGTCCAGTGTGCCGAAATCGAAGGTGCCGACCAGCTGGCGCCCTTCAATCTGCGCACGCTGTGCCGGGCTCTGGTGTCCCGGCGGCGGGAAGCCCTTGTAGGCGATGTCGGTCTCGGTGTTGTGGAATGCGTGACCGGTCAGCGGCCGCGAGAAGCGCATCGCGAAATACAGTTGCCGGCCCGGCGCCCAGCCGCGGGTCTCGCGGAAGCCGGTGATGGTGCCGTCCTCGCGGGCGCGCAGGCGTGACCACAGGATCTTGCCCGGATAGTCGTAGAGGCTGGTGCGCAGGTCCAGCAGCACGCGCGCGGGCTGGTGGGCCGGATAGGTGTAGCGATGCACGCCGACGCGGGTGCTGGTAGTCAGCTCGGCGCGCACCTTCGGATCATCCAGGGTGACGGCGTAGTAGCCCGGCTCGGCACGCTCGTCGTCGTGGCGGAAGCGCGAGGTGTAGCCGCTGCCGGGTTTGTCCGGATCGCCACGCTCGAGGCTGGCATCGGTGCGCACCGGCATCAGCAGCACATCGCCCAGATCGGAATGGCCGCTGCCGGAAAAGTGCGTGTGCGAGAAGCCGACGATGCTGGTGTCGTCATGCCGGTAGCCTGCTGCCCAGCCATACGCCTTCTCGCGCGGCTGGATGCGGGTGTCCGGGCTGAGCTGCACCATCCCGAAGGGCACGGTCGCGCCGGGATAGGTATGCCCCTCCCCGGCCGTGCCGATGAAGGGATCGACCGCCGCATAGGCGCGTTCGCCGAGCTTCGCCGGTGCCGCCGTGGCCGTGCCGGCCACCAACATCGCCCCTACCGCGAGCCCCAACCACCGCACCGTCCCCGTTTTTGTCATGGCGTTGAATTTAGATCGATTCAGGTGAGGTCGATCCTAGCACCGGTGCGGTGGGGTGGCATGTTGCGGTGCGGGTGCCAGCGGCGCCAGGTTGATTCCCCGGCGCCACGGACGGCCGCTGATGACGGACGCAGACCGGGCTTACGCGGGCCGGCCATCTTCCGGCGCGGTGGCTACCGGCAGCGTCGGCTGGGTCGCATCCACCGTGACCGGCTCATCGCTGCGCATCAGCGCACGGGCTTCGGCTTCGCTGGCCACCGCCGGCGGCGAACCGCGCAGCGGCATCCCGGCCGTCTCACGCACGAACAGCATGGTGATCACGCCGATCACCGCCGCGCCCATCAGGTAGTACGCCGGCACCAGCGGATCGCCGGTGCGCTCCACCAGCCAGGCAGTCACCAGCGGCGTGGTGCCACCGAACAGCGAAACCGACACGTTGAAGGCGATCGACAGCGCGCTGTAGCGCACCGGCGTATAGAACAGCGCGGGCAGCGTGGACGGCATCGAGCTGGTGAAGCAGACCAGCGCCACGCCGAGCAGCATCAGCCCTAGGAAGATCAGCCAGTCATTGCCACTGCCAACCAGCTTCAGGCACGGGATCGCCAGCAGGAACAGCGCGATGCAGGCACCGATGATCATCGGGCGGCGGCCCAGGCGATCGCTGAACAACCCACCCAGCACATTGAGCGGCATCATCACCAGCATCACGATGATGATCAGCAGCAGACCCTTGCTCTCGGCGTAGCCCATCGTGACGCTCAGATAGCTGGGCATGTAGGTGAGCAGCATGTAATCGGTCACGTTGAACACCAGCACCAGGCCGACGCAGATCAGCAGCTGCGCCCAATGCACGCGGAACAATGCGCCCAGGCCGGGACGTTCGTGGTCGCGCTTTTCAGCTTCTTCGGCATACGCGCGGAAGGCCGGGGTTTCTTCCAGCTTCATGCGCATGTACAGGCCGAGCAGGCCCAGCGGGCCCGCCACGAGGAACGGGATGCGCCAGCCCCAGTCCAGCATCTGCGTGCCGCTCAGGGCCATGTGGAGCGCGGTGACGGTGCCGGCACCGGCGATGTAGCCGCCCAGCGTGCCGAACTCCAGCCAGCTGCCCATCAGGCCGCGATTGCGGTCGGTCGAATACTCGGCAATGAAGGTGGCCGCGCCGCCGTACTCACCGCCGGTGGAGAAGCCCTGCACCACGCGGGCGAGCAGCAGCAGCGCCGGCGCCCATAGGCCGATGCGGTCATAGGACGGGATCAGACCGATGCTGAAGGTGCCGGCAGCCATCAGGATCATGGTGAACGCCAGCACTTTCTGGCGGCCGTATCTGTCGCCCAGCGGCCCGAACACCAGGCCGCCCAGCGGGCGCACCAGGAAGGCGACGGTGAAGGTCGCGAAGGTCGCGATCAACTGCGCGATCGGACTGCTGTCGGGGAAGAACACCTGGCCGAGGGTCACGGCGAGGTAACCGTAGACACCGAAATCGAACCATTCCATCGCGTTGCCGAGCGCGGCGGCGCCGACGGCTTTCTTCAACATCGGGCGGTCAACGACGGTGACTTCGTCGACGTGCATCTGGCGGCGGCGTTTGAACCAGCCGAAATGAGCATGTGCGGCATGCAGGTCCTGCATCTGCTTTCTCCTGGAAGCAGGCCATCGCGGCGCCCGAGGTCCCGCGCTCGGCACAGGAAATACCGCCTCCGATGACACAGCGCGTTGCGCGACGAGGGGTTGCAACAGACGATCCCGGACGGCCGCGTGGACTCAGCGACGCTGCGGGATGGATGACCAGGAAGCGGGCAATGGCCCGGGGGTGATCAAGCGAGCCATGTTACTACAAACGGCGCTGTCGGTCCTCCCACCCTGACCGCGGACGGCATGGAACAGCGTGTTTCAGGCTGTTTTCAGCGCTTCAGGCGCGCTCCAGCGCATCGATCAAGGGCGCAAGATCTTCCCGCTCCTGCGGCCGTACGGCCCGCGTGATCTCCTGGCCGTCCCGCAGCAGGATCACGGTCGGCCACAACTTCACGGCGAAGGAGCGCCCGAGTGGCCGCCCCTTCCCGTCTTCCACCTTCAGATGCGTGGTCTCGTAGCCGCCGAGGAACTTCTGCAGCAGCGGTTGCGCGGCGCTGCAGTGGCCACACCAGCCCGTGCCGAATTCCAGCAGCACCCAGCCGCTTCCTGCATCCAATTCGGTGCGGGTGATGTCGGCAGGACCGTACTCACGAACGAAGGCCATGGACGCTTCCCTCAGGAGGACAGAGCGCGCTGGATGTCCTCCAGCGGCGCGTTGGTGTAGTCCTTGGCCAGATCCTTGATCAGGCGCTCCTGGGTTTCCTTGTGCAGCAGCGGACGGATGCGGCCCAGGGTCTGCGGATCGGCGATCAGGATCAGGTGTGCGTAGCGGTTCTTCAGCGCATCTTCGTTCAACTGCGCGGCCACCTGCTTGGCGAAGGTTGCCTCGTTGAGCTGGGAGATGCTCATCTCCTGCGGCACCGAGCCGGACGGCCCCTGCCCGGACGCGCCGGTGTCGCTGACAGCCTGCAGCTGCAGTTCCCCCTCCTGCTTGAGTTGCAGCTTGTGCGCGGTGCCGACGTTGGTGAACACGCGGGCCGAGCCGCCATCGGCTACAACGACCAGGGTACCTTCGGGAATCTGCTGACTCATCATCTACTCCTTATGGGGAAAACCGAGCGCGGGTGCACTCGGGTTCCACCGTAGGCAACGGCATGTAAGCACTGTGCATACAGATGTATGCACAGCGTATGCAGGCCCTGTGCGCCCTACTCCCCCGGGGATGCCGGCAGCGGCATCTGCAGGTGCCTGGAGAAGAAACGCGCCATCACCCGGTAGGCCTGCTGGCTTTCCGGCAAGCGCGCGTCCAGGTGGAAGGCGTGGCCCAGGCCGTCCCAGACGTGCAGGTCCGACGCGCGGCCGAGGTCCACCAGCCGGGAATGGGTGTAGGCGACGTTGCTCAGCTCCGCTGCGCGGGTCGCGGTGATGAACAGCGTGGGCGGAAACCGGGCCAACACCGCATCGGAAAACACCGGCGACACCAGCGGATCCCGGAAATCGACCTTGCCGTAGTACAGGTCTTCCATGATCGGCAGCGTGCCATCGGCATGCGGCAGCAGGGCATCGGTGACCGCCGCGGCCACATAGCGCGAGTCGCCGCCGTAACGGGCATCGCCGCCGGCACAGAACAACCCGGCCGCGGCCGGCATCGGCAGTTTCTCCTTGTCGAACCACGCCAGCGATTCGCCGGTCAGCACGCCGCCGGCCGAGCAGCCGAACAGTCCGATGTGCTGCGCGGGCATTTTCTCCAGCGCAGCGCGATATACCGCCGCGACATCCTCGCTGGCGGCCGGGAAGTGGTGCTCGGGCCCCTGGCGATATTCCACCGCCACCACCGTGGCACCGGTCATTGACGCCACCGGGATTGCCTCGAGCAGGCCGAGGCTGTCGGCACGCCCGAACACGAAGGCACCGCCATGCAGCTCGATCAGCAGGCGGCGCTGCGCCGGGTCGGTGGGTGCACTGCGCGGCTCGACCCGCACCACCGGCACGCCGTTCCAGCGCTCGTGGTGCAGCTCCACCGGATAGCGCTCGCGCAGCCCCTGGATTTCTCCATAGGCCCACGCGTCCGCGCCCTTGCGGATCGCGGCCAGTTCCTTGAGCACGGTCGCGTTGTCCATCTTTGCGACGGGATCACCATTGACGACGGCGCTGCGCATCGCCGACTGTGCTTCAGTGCTCAGATAGGGCGAGAGCGGTAAAGCAAATCCGGGGACGTTCCGCACGCCTTCCGTGGCTGAAGGCGTGGCCGTGGCCGCCATGACGGTCCCGCTGACAGCCAAGCACAGCGCCATCGGCGCAATCTTCCCGGTCCACCCCATCTTCTGCACTCCCTTGTGATATCGGATCACAGAATAATCGTTGCCTCACCACAGACGCTACGCAGCCGCGCCGGGATCCCATCGACAGATGCGGTTCGCCAAGCGCACAGGCGACGGGGCGTTCAGCCGAGCCTGAACCCCGCGCCCGGGCGGTGGGCGGTCATTACGGTGTAAAATTCATCGTTTTAACCGGAACAATGGCCAAAACCGCGCAACGGACGCCTGTCCCGGGCCCGGCCTTCATCCGGCTGCTGGCCCGCCTCGCCGACAGCAACCTGTCCTCGGCGGGCCCTGCCCTGTCCGACCGGCTGAGCGAGTGGGTGGACTGGACGCGGGCGGTTGCGTTGTCCAAGGCCCTCGATGGCCGGCTCCCGCCGGCGGTGGAAGGCCCGGATTTCGACGCCGACGAGGACGCCGAGTGCCAGCGCATCCGCGCATCGCTGGAGGCCAGCATTGTTCAGGAACCTGAGCCTGCCAGGCCACCTCGCCGGGTGGCAGACGCCGGCGGTGCCGAAGCGCCCACCGACTACGCCGCGTTCCGTGAGCGCTATATCACCCTGCAGCGCTCGATGCTCGGTGCCACCAGCCGTCTGCGTGGCCGTCTGCGCGACATGTTGACCCGCGCCTCGCCCGAGATGGCCAGGCTCGCCGAAGTCGATGCGCTGATGGAGCAGACCCTGAGCGCGCGCGAGCACAGCCTGCTGGCCAAGGTGCCGGTGCTGCTCGGGGTGCATTTCGAACGCCTGCGCGATGCCGGCAGCGACGATGCCTGGCGCGAAGTGTTCCGCCGCGACATGCAGAGCCTGCTGCTGGCCGAGCTGGATATCCGTTTTCAACCGATCGAAGGCCTGCTTGCAGCGCTTCGCACCCACTAACCGGGACGTCATGTTCAGAACCAGTCTTCACTACGTTGTTTTCCTGCTTGGCCTTGTGGCGGTGTGCTGGATCGGGGCGGGGTATGCCAGCACCAATCCGGTCGGCTTCGCGGTCGCGCTGCTGATCGCCGTCTGCTACCTCGCCGGTGGCCTCGAGCTGTATCGCTACCGGCAGGCGACCGCCTCGCTTGCGTCGGCCAGCGCCAGCGCGGGCACGGCAGGCGCAGGACTCGCCGCCTGGCTCGGTGAGCTGCATCCCAGCCTGCGCAACGCGGTGCGCCTGCGCGTGGAAGGCGAACGGGTCGCCCTGCCCGGTCCGGTGCTGACGCCGTACCTGGTCGGCCTGCTGGTGCTGCTGGGCATGCTCGGCACCCTGCTCGGCATGATGGCCACCCTGCGCGGCACCGGCCTGGCACTGGAGAGCGCGACCGACCTGCAGGCCATCCGTGGTTCGCTGGGCGCGCCGGTGGAAGGTCTCGCGGTGGCGTTCGGCACCTCGATTGCCGGTGTCGCCACCTCCGCCATGCTCGGCCTGCTCTCGGCGCTGTGCCGGCGTGAGCGCCTGGAGGCGGTGCAGCGACTGGACGTGGAGATCGCGACCACCCTGCACACGCACTCGCAGTCCTGGCAGCGCAACGAAGCCTTCCGGCTGCTGCAGCAGCAGGCCGAGCTCATGCCCGCGCTGGTGGATCGGCTGCAGGCCATGACGGCCGCGATCGAGCAGCAGAGCAGCGCCTCGGGCGAGCGGCTGCTGGCCAACCAGCAGAGTTTCCACGCCAAGGCGGACGAAGAGTACGCACGCCTGACCGCCGCGATCGAGCAGTCACTCAAGGATAGCGTCGCCGAAAGCGCACGCGCGGTTGGTGCGGCGTTGCAGCCGGTGATGGACACCACCCTTGCCGGCATCGCCCGCGCCAACGCCGCCATGCACGAGACGGTGACCGAGGCAGTGCAGCGCCAGCTGGCCGGTCTGACCGAAGGTTTCGACGCCAGCCGCGTCGCCACCGCTGCGTCCTGGCAGGCCGCGCTGGACGGCCAGCAACAGACCAATGCCACGCTGACCGCCGACCTGCGCGCCGCACTGGACGGATTCGCCGCACAGCACGATCAACGCGCGCTTGGCCTGCTCGACGCGGTGTCCACGAAACTGGTCAGCACCGCTGACGGTTGGCAGGCGGCCCAGTCCGCACAGCAGCAGACGAATGAAGCCATGGCGACCGAGCTGCGCAACGCGCTGGCCAAGTTCGCCGAGCAGCATGGCGAGCGCTCCGCCGCCTTGCTTGAGGCAGTCTCGGCCGAGCTCAACACGACTGCGATGCGCTGGCAGGATGCCCAGGCCGCGCAGCAGCAGACCCATGCTGCACTGACTGCCGACCTGCGCAGCGCGCTGTCCAGCTTCACCGAAACGCACGAGGCCCAGGCGACTGGATTGATCGACTCGGTCGGCAGCCGCATGGAGGCCACCACCGCGCAGATCGCCGAGGCATGGCAGCACGCCCTCGCCCGCCAGGATGCGGCCGCGACCGCACTGAGCGAGCGTTACCAGCAGGCGCTGGACGCCGCCGCCGCGACGCTGCAGGCACAGGCGGTGTCACTCGGCGATGCGATGCAGCAGTCCCATGCCCAGCTCCAGGACGCCCTGGAAGCACGCGATCAGCAGCGTCTGAGCGCGTGGACCGAGGCCTTCACCGGCATGAGCGCCCGCCTCTGCGAGCGCTGGGAGCAGACCGGCGACAGCGTGGCCCGTCGTCAGCAGGAGATCTGCGACACCCTCGCCCGTACCGCCAACGACATCACCCAGCAGGCACAGGCGCACGCCAGCGAGACGATCAGCGAGATCGCGCGCCTGGTCCAGGCGGCGTCGGAAGCGCCCAAGGCGGCGGCCGATGTCGTTGCCGAACTGCGCAGCAAACTGTCCGACAGCCTGGTCCGCGATACCGCTACGCTGGAAGAACGCAGCCGCCTGTTGGCGACCGTGGAGACCCTGCTGGATGCGGTCAACCATGCCGCCAACGAACAGCGCGTCGCCGTCGATGCACTGGTATCGACCTCGGCCGAGCTGCTGGACCGGGTCGGCACGCGCTTCACCGACCACATCGAAGCCGAGACCGGCAAGCTCGGCAGCGTGGCCGCGCAGGTCACCGGCAGCGCGGTGGAAGTAGCGAGCCTGGCCGATGCGCTCGGCAGCGCCGTGCAGTCCTTCGGGACCGCCAGCGACGGCCTCAACGAGCGGTTGGCCCAGATCGCCGCCTCGCTGGACGGCTCGCTGGCACGCAGTGACGAGCAGCTTGCCTATTACGTGGCCCAGGCGCGCGAGGTCATCGACCTCAGCGTGCTCTCGCAGAAGCAGATCATCGATGAGCTGCAGCAGCTGGCCGGCCGCCGCAGCAGCAAGGCCGGAGCCGCCTCGGCATGAGCGACGAGATCGAAGTCGAGGCCGACGGAGGCGCCCCGATCTGGGCCGCCTTCGGCGACCTGATGTCGGTGCTGCTCGGTGCGTTCGTGCTGATCCTGGTCGGCGTGGTCGCGCTGCAGCTGGAGCTGACCAACCGCCTGGATGAGGAGATCAAGCAGCGCCAGGCCGAAGTGCAGCGCCGCCAGACGCTGGAGCAGGCACTGGCCGGTCCGCTCGCGGCCGGGCGCGTGACGCTGGTGGATGGCCGCATCGGCATCCGCGGCAATGTGCTGTTCGCGTTGAACTCCGACAAGCTGCAGCCCGAGGGCGTCGACGTCCTCAAGAGCCTGGCCGGGCCGCTGAAGGGCTACCTGGCCTCGCGCGAGGAAATCCTCATGGTCAGCGGCTTCACCGACGACCAGCAGGTGCGCGATGGCAACTGGCGCTTCGCCGACAACTGGGAACTCTCTGCCGAGCGTGCGTTGACCGTGACCCGCACCCTGATCGCCGAGGGCGTGCCGTCGGATGCGGTATTTGCCGCGGCGTTTGGCTCGGAGCAGCCGGTGAGTTCCAACGCCGACGAGGATGGCCGCGCCAAGAACCGCCGCGTCGAAATCGCCCCGATCCCCAAACCCAAGGCGAGCAAGGCCGCGGATGCCCCGTAACCCAGTCGCAACCGCTGAGACTCTCGAGAACTGGCGAGCGGACAAGCTCGACGGGCTGGACCGCACGCGTTTTGCGGTGATCGAGGCCCTGCATGCCCGCGCACAGATGCATGACGGTGAGGTGCGGGCGCTGTTGCAGCGGAAGCTGGACGCGTTGGTCGCCGGTTACGCTGAGCGGGTTGCCGAGGCGTCGGCATCGGTAGTGACCGCGCCGGGCCTGTCATCGGGTCGCATCGGCCTGCAGGCGCTGGTCACGGAATTAACCGGGCAGCACAGTGCTGCGTATCCGGAATTGCCGGTGCTGGGCGAGGTCCGGGCGACGTGGGCCAGGCTTCGCAATGCCAGCCAGCTCAAGGAATCACTGGCCCAGATGCCCACCAATGGGGGGCCGTTGAACTCCGGTGTACTGGTCCATCGCGCGCTGACGCTGATGAAAGAGACCTCGCCCGGCTACCTGACGCATTTCATGGCGTACCTGGATGCGCTGTCGGGCATGGAACACCTGCATCAGTGGGGCGTGCTGGTGGCGACGCCGAAGGTGGTACCGCGGGGGGCGAAGCCGCGGCGGCCGCGTGCGGGTAAGGCGCCGGGCTGATCGAAGCGTCGAGAACGCCCTATCTACGTCTACGCCTCCACGGGCGACGGGACAGGATCAGCGCTACTGCGAAGCTTATGGTCGTCGAACCACGCCGCCGTCGCGACGCCAGACAAGCGTCCTCGCGTCGCCGAATGTAACCCGATCCACCTTGTCATCCAGGGGAAGCGCGTAAGTGAAACTGCCCGACATGCCCGATTTCGCAGGCACCAGCATCACGTTGACTTGAATCGCATCCCCCTGACGCACACTATCGATCCGCTCAACGGCGAGCGCGCTATGAAACGCGAGGCCCGACAGCAACAGCTCCCCTGGTCGGCTCTGTTGGGCCTTGAAGAACTGGACGTCCTCGAGCTTCAGTGTCAGCGCATCATCTGCGCCACACGCTGCCAACAACGCTCCTGCAGCCAACACGACGTACCTGAGTGCAATCATCTCAAATCACCGTCCCGGAGGAAGTCCTTCGGTTTGACGCCCAGGCGAATCACGTTCCTCAGTCTGCCCAGATGGGCATCACCAAAGAGCAACGAGAATCCTACCGTCGTGTAGAAGATCAGAAGCGCTGCCGGGACCGGGAGTGCGCGAACGATGCTCCCACAGTCACGGTTCCACGCAAGCAGCACGCCGACACCGACCAGTTCAACCGCGACCGCCGCACCGAGCACGCGTCCAACCCATGATGCAGGCAGCTTCACCAGGCCCCTCGATGCAAACTTGAACCTCGAGTACACCATCAGCATCAATACAGCCGCATACATCGCCGCCAGTACGCTCGGCGGGTAGGCGTCGAGCGGGCAACTCATGCGAACCAGGTTGCGCGCAAGCGCGAAGCAGGCAACAAACGCTGCCGCAATTGCTGCAAGCTTCAGAGATCGCGCAATGATCAATTCTGCGTACATTGGCATATGTTGGGCGTTTGTTCGTCGAACGATCAACGCTAAGCGGCGCTTGCTTCAGAGCGGCGTTGACCACGTCGAACAAACACGCCAACGCATGCGCCCGCCATGCCACTCAGGACGGACACCACGATGTTCGGCGCATTGATGCGGAAGATTGGCAGGAAGCCTGCCTGGGTTCCCGCGTTGACGAAGTAAGTCGCCATTCCCCAGAGACAGACGTACAGCACACCGACGATGATCGCGAACCGGTACTGCCTTGCGATTAGCCCGCCAAACAGCGCGAACCACATGCCGGCAGCCGAGGACAGCACGTCGCTCGTGTCGAATGCAAAATTACTTCGAGCCACTACTGAGATGCCCAGGAAGTACGTGGCCCCGAATACCAATGCCAGCACCAGAAGCAAAGCCCCAAGTTGTCGCCACATGGATTGAAACCCCCGTTCATCCCGATCTCGCGCCACTCTACCTGGATCCGTCTGCCCAGCCTTGCGCTCCACGTCCCCCTTGCCGCCCCAATCCACGACTGGTGCCGTATGACGAGGTGGTGCGGCTCCTGCACCACCTCGAACCCGCCGATATGCGCAGAGCTGGCATTGAGTAACTGCACGATCTATCGCTGCCAGATTACTCCCACCAAAATAGTAATAAATGCGTGCGCAAGTAGAACCATCGCGACGGGGCGTTTGCGTACGATTGCGGCGGCCATCGCCTCGGCAACGACGATGCAGGCGGCGGTGAGCACAAGCACAAGCAACGACTCCGGGTTCAGCATCGATATCGGCTGCACTGCCAAGGTGTAGAGGACAAGAACAAGGAAAGCCGCGAACGCTGGAGCCGAGGAGCGCTTAAATAGTCCATGCCCCCTGGATGTGCTTGCACAAGCAGGAAGTTGTACCAGTTCCCGCGACCTTTTCTCTGACGGCGTCCAGCGTGGTTGCTGATGAATCATATAGCTTGCGCTTGTCTCGGTGACCTTCATAGGCTTTCTTGAATAAATCGTCAGCCTGCCGATGGGCATGCTGTCGACCTTCCCTGCAATCTTCCCCTCGCACATATCCTTGAGCTTCGAATTGAGCGCCCCACACTCCTGTCAGGCCAACGCTACTTCAGCCTCGAGTGCTCTTACGGCAGTACAACTCTGTCGAACGATCAGAATCCCAGTAGGTGGCCGCAAAAATTGCAGTTTCATCGCCGCGGCGATGAAAGGCAACAATATGCGCGAAATCTCCGGCACAGTACGACAAGCTAGTCTCTCCGCCTCCAGACTGCCGCGAGGTCAGAGTCCAACCATTTTTCTTCGCCACCCTGCTGAAATGTTGCTCAACCTCATCCATCTGGAGGTGCGTGACCACATTTCTTCGCGCCCCAACCAAAGTAACCTTTGAGAAACTTTTCAGCGGGCCACCAATCGAACCAGCTGGCAACTCCAGCTCTTCGCCCGCGCGCCGGAGTTGGTCAGCATCGGGCCTGCTGTCCCAGTCTGCAGTTTCAAACGTTGAAGCAACGCTCAGTATGAACACCAATCCTGCGGCAACTACTGCCAGTGCAGCGAAGACCTTACCCTGTTTCACCAGCGACCTCCCCAATTGCCGTTTTCCGTTGCAAGCTCGCCCGGCGAAAATCCTCCGCCGATACCTAAGCCAAGCTGAGTAGATGTCCCGGATCCTGGTGACCAGTTCTTGCTGCCGCCGACGCCGTAATAACCACCCGCTCCAGACATTCCAAAGCCTCTCAGATGCTCATCGACCTCCTTACCAGTCGGCTCATCGCACTGGTCCAACCACCCCGCGCTGCGCTCGATCGCCAGGTTCCAGTTTGCCGGACCTTGGGCCGGCTTGATCAGCAGCAGGTACGTGCCTGCACTGGCGGCAGGAGGCAACAGCACCGTGGGGCTGCCCGCGTTGGCCGTGCCAGTAACCACCTGTCGGTTGGATGGGTCGTACAGCGTGTAGCCAAGGTTGCCTGCACTGATTCCAGAGAACTGTGCGTCCAGGTACTCCCCTGCCCCGGCTTCCACGAGGATGGCAACCTGCTGTCCGGTGGTTGAGATCGAGAACGCGCTGGCCGGTGCATCCGGCGCAATGCGCCGGAAAGAAGCGATATTGGCCGCGGCTATGCCACTTGGAAGGACAAACAGGTCCTGCGGGCTGACCGCCATGCCATAAGGCGTGGAGACTGACACCTTGCCGCTGGCGGCGAAGGTCGGCACGACGAAGTCCAGCTCGGCATTCTGCGCAGCGCCGATGACGCCGGCACGTGTGCCGATCCGCGCGGTGGTCTGGTAGGCAACGGGATACAGTGATTCACCGGTTACTTTGATGGTAGTGCCCGCAGAAGCCACCTGCGGGGAAATACCATCGATGCGAGGCGTCCGGGCATTCTGGTCAACGATGAAGTCGGTACTACTGGTGGCCGTCTGCGCTCCTACGGTGACGGAGACAGGACCGGTGACCGCACCCACCGGCACGATGACCACAAGTTCGCTGCTGCTGGCAGTGAGCACGGCGGCAGTGACCCCGGAGAATCGCACGAGATTTGCACCCGCATTCGCACTGAACGCGTGGCCCTGCAGGCGCACCTGCATTCCACTGACGCCCCGGCCGGGCGTGACCGAGAACAGGGCCAGCTGATCGGCAGCCAGGCGATCCACCTTCTGGATGTTCCCCATCACGTCATAGACATAACGCGCCGACTCGCCGGCATCGTTGGTCACGGCGATCAATCGACCGTTGGCGTCGTAGACATAGCTGGTTGCCGACACTGGCAAAGCCAGCATGAGGGCAAGCACGCACACCACCCAGGCCGCAAAGCGCGTCGAGAGCCGTGAAACCTTGCCATGGACTGCATCCAAGGTCCGGACAATGCCGGCACCGCGTCGTGCGATCGATTCCATATCAGCTCGCCCCTGAGCTTGCGGCCATCTGGCCGCTCCGTGGATTGCGAGCGCCTCCGTGGCGCATCCAGCCTTGACGATATACAGTTCCGCCCAAGATCCTGTCAAGGCAGACAGTGACGCGCGACTCGGGACTGGGATGGCCACCACAAAGCTGACGCTGCTGCTCGCAATTATCTTGACTCTGCCCGGCTGCACAGGGGGTGAGACGCCCTCGCCGCCTCAGAAGGATGGCCTCGCCGAGATCGGGGAAGCATTGTTCAACGACGTTCGACTGAGCGCTGACGGGCGCACAAACTGTGCCGCCTGTCACCTTTCAGAATTTGCATTTACCGACACACGGGCCGTTTCGGTCGGAGCATTCGGACGCAAAGGCACACGAAATGCGCCCAGCCTTGTTGGGCTGTTTGAGCGCGGGCCGCAGTTCTGGGATGGGCGTGAGGGTGCTCTATCCGAGGCAGTGATGCAGCCGCTGGGCAACCCATTGGAGATGGGCCATGACACGGTAGCGGCGGCCATGGAGCGCATCGCCTCGTTGCCGGAGTACCGGGCCTTCTTTGGCGCGGAGATCAAGGCGACAGATGTGTCTGGAGCGCTGACCAGCTATCTCATGAGCCTGGACGCAGCCCCCAGCCCGTTCGAGCGTGCCCGCGCAGCCGGCGACTACACCCTCCTGGGTGCCCGAGCGAAGCGTGGTTTAGAGCTCTTTCAAGGCAAGGCCCAATGCGCCAACTGCCACTTGATGGATGCGTCAAGCTCATTCAGTGATCAGCAGTTCCACCATGCCAGCGTCGGCTTCGAACGCATTGCGGGCAACATCCGGCCGCTGCTGGCTCGCCTGGAACAGGCGCGCCATTCTGGCCAGCCGCTTGGGAGGATGGTCCTGGCAGATGTTGACATCGCCGAGCTTGGTCGATTCGCGGTGACGTCCGATCCAAAGGATATGGGCGCATTTCGGACCCCGAGCCTGCGCAACGTGGCGCGCACCGCGCCGTACATGCACGACGGCAGCATCCAGTCCCTCGAAGCAGCCATCGAGCACGAGCTTTACTATCGCGGCCTCACCAGCGGCCGGCCCATCAGTCTGACGGTTGAGGAACGCAGCGATCTGGCTGCCTTCCTCTCCACGCTCAGTACACCCTAGGCAGCCAGGCGCCTACGGCGATGGAGCCACGTCGTCGGCTGGGAATATCTCCAGCTCCTGGCTCCCGGCCAGCTTCCCGTCCAGCATGACCTCGAAGAGGTAGCGACCGGTCGGCCATGTGCCGCGCGGTTCAAACTGGAATCTGGGTGCCGCCGCATTGCCGGCGTTGAGCCGCAGCTTGCCGGTATCGACGGTGCTGCCATCGGCCAGCGCGATCATCTTGACCGCCAGGTCGGCGCCCTTGGTTGTGCCTTTGGTGCGGATCGCAAGCTCGACCGCATCGGCCGGATGCGCGGGGCGTGCGACCCCAGTGGCTGATTCACCTGCCGGGCGCGCGACAATTTCGATGAGCTCCAGCGATTGATCGGCCGGCGCGTCATTGGAGACAGCGTTCGGCTCCGTCGCCGATGGACTGCATCCAGCCAATCCTGCTAGGCCGATGATCAATGCAGACGTGGCAATCCACTTCCCTGTGAGCTTCATCAAAGCGTCCTTCCGTGGTGGGCGATGGCGCATGTTATCGCGGAGCGGATCTGCCGTCATGCCGGATCATAGCGGTGCTCTCCGTCCGTTGTGCTGCGACGAAGGCCGGGTTTCCTCCGCCCTCATTTCACGTAGGCGGCGTGCCACACGAGTCCCGCCGGCGCGCCGTCTGATAATGAATACGCACCGCGGACCCTCACCTGGAGTCCCCCCTCTTGCCGCCCAGAATCCACGGTGGTAGCGTGTAATTACAGCGTAATTATGAAGAGGCGGAAGATGGCTCGAGACTGGAACACGCTGGCGACCCGCCGCCAGGCAAGGCTGCAGCGGGCCACGGATGCCGGGCTCGGGCACCTGGTGCCGCATGCCGAGGTACCGCGGCTCCTGCATACCGTGCTCGAACCCGGGGACCGGGTCTGCCTGGAGGGCAACAACCAGAAACAGGCCGATTTCCTCGCTGAGTGCCTGGCCCAGCTCGACCCCGCGCAGGTCCACGATCTGCACATGGTCCAATCCGTGCTCTCCCTGCCCTCGCACCTGGACGTCTTCGAGCGCGGCATCGCCCAGCGCCTGGACTTCTCCTTCTCGGGTCCGCAGAGCGGCCGGCTTGCCAATCTCGTCGCCGAGGGCCGGATCGAGATCGGGGCGATCCACACTTATCTCGAACTGTTCGGCCGCTACTTCATCGATCTCACCCCACAGGTCGCACTGATCGCCGCCCAGGCCGCCGACCGTCACGGCAACCTCTATACCGGCCCCAACACCGAAGACACTCCCGTGATCGTCGAAGCCACCGCGTTCCGGGGTGGCATCGTGATCGCCCAGGTCAACGAGATCGTCGACACCCTCCCCCGCGTCGATATTCCGGCCGATTGGGTCAACTTCGTCACCGAAGCGCCGCGCCCGAACTACATCGAGCCGCTGTTCACCCGCGACCCGGCGCAGATCTCCGAGATCCAGGTGTTGATGGCGATGATGGCCATCAAGGGCATCTACGCCGAGTACGGCGTGCAGCGCCTCAACCACGGCATCGGCTTCGATACCGCCGCGATCGAACTGCTGCTGCCCACCTATGCCGAATCGCTGGGTCTCAAGGGCAGGATCGGGACGCATTGGGCGCTCAATCCGCATCCGGCGCTGATCCCGGCGATCGAGTCCGGCTTCGTGCAGTCCGTGCATTCGTTCGGCTCCGAGCTGGGCATGGAGCGCTACATCGAGGCGCGCTCCGATGTCTTCTTCACCGGCAATGACGGCAGCATGCGCTCCAACCGCGCGTTCTCGCAGACCGCCGGTCTGTATGCGTGCGACATGTTCATCGGCTCCACGCTGCAGATCGATCTGCAGGGCAACAGTTCCACCGCCACCCGCGACCGCATCGCCGGCTTTGGCGGCGCGCCCAACATGGGCTCGGATGCACGCGGCCGCCGCCACGCCAGCCCGGCCTGGCTCAAGGCGGGCCAGGAAGCGGCCCTGCCCGGGCAGATGCCGCGCGGGCGCAAGCTGGTGGTGCAGATGGTGGAGACCTTCCGCGAGCACATGGCGCCGGCCTTCGTGGATCGCCTCGATGCCTGGGAGCTGGCCGAGCGCGCGAAGATGCCGCTGCCGCCGGTGATGATCTACGGCGACGACGTCACCCACGTGCTGACCGAAGAAGGCATCGCGAATCTGCTGCTGTGCCGCAGCCCGGAGGAACGCGAACAGGCGATCCGCGGCGTGGCCGGCTACACCGCCGTCGGCCTGGGCCGCGACCGCGCGATGGTGGAAAACCTGCGCGACCGCGGCATCATCCGCCGCCCCGACGACCTCGGCATCCGCACCCGCGATGCCAGCCGCGACCTGCTCGCCGCGCGCTCGGTCAAGGATCTCGTGCGTTGGTCCGGTGGGTTGTACAACCCGCCCAAACGCTTCCGCAACTGGTAAGGGGCACGCCATGGAAACCCTGCGTTATCGCTTCCCCGGGCAGCACGATCTCACCGAGCGCGATCACCACGCGCTGGTCGGCGTGGTCGCCTCGGGCAATCTGGAAGTCCTGATCGAACCCACGCCGCTGGATGGCGCGATGGAGATCGAGGTGATCACCTCGGCCACCGGCTTCGACACGATCTGGCAGGCCGTGCTGGCCGACTTCGCCGCGCGTCACCCGCTGCGCAATGTGCGGCTGTCGATCAACGATGCCGGGGCCACGCCGGCGGTGGTCAGCCTGCGCCTGCAGCAGGCACTGGAAACGCTGCAGGAAGGAGACGCGCCGTGAGCAGTCACAGCTTCTACGAGGCCGATGCCCGCGAACGCATCCGCGGTCTGCTCGATGGCGGCAGCTTCCGCGAATTCGTCGGTCCCGGCCGGCGCATCATCAGCCCTCACCTGGCCCAGCTCGATCAGCCGGGTGCGCTCGACGACGGCATCGTGGTCGGTGCTGGCACGCTGGATGGCCGCACCGTTCTGATCGCCGCGCAGCAGGGCCAGTTCATGGGCGGGGGCGTCGGCGAAGTGCACGGCGCCAAGCTTACCGGCCTGCTGGAACGTGCCGCCGAGGTGCGGCCGGAGGCGGTGCTGCTGCTGCTCGACAGTGGCGGTGTGCGCCTGCATGAAGCCAACGCGGGCCTGATCGCGATCTCCGAGATCATGCGTGCGGTGTTGGCCACCCGCGCGGCAGGCGTGCCCGTTTTCGCCCTGATCGGCAGCGGCAACGGCGCGTTCGGCGGCATGGGCATCGTGGCCCGCTGTTGTACGGCGGTGGTGATGTCCGAAGAGGGTCGGCTCTCGCTGTCCGGCCCGGAAGTGATCGAGACCGTTCGCGGCGTGGAGGAGTTCGACTCGCGCGACCGCGCCCTGGTCTGGCGCGTCACCGGCGGCAAGCACCGCTATCTGATCGGCGATGCCGTGCAGTTGGTGCCGGACCGCATCGATGCGTTTGCCGAGGCGGCACTGTCACTCATCGACGCCCACACAGAGACCGAAGACCCGTTGCAGGCGCTCGAAAACGCACACGCCCAGCTGGGCGCGCGGCTGCAGGCCTATGGCAACTGCCGCGACGGCCTCGAGGTCTGGAAGCTGCAGGGCATCGCCGATGCCGCGCAGCTGCCGCTGCTGGACACCGCTGACTTCCTAGACGCCGTCAAGGATCGGAGCCTGCCATGGAACTGACCCCGCTGCTCGATGCCCTGTTCCCGCTCGGCCATGCGGTCACCCGCGATGACGATGTGCTGGGCGGTACGGCCACCACCGCTGCCGGGGACGTCACCGTCATCGGCACCGCCAACAAGCTGGAGGTCGGCGTCGACCACGCACTCGCGCTGGCAGCCACGGTGCTCGCCAGCACCCGCGCGCACCCGCAGCGGCCGATCGTGATGCTGGTGGACACGGCCGGCCAGCGTCTGGCGCGGCGCGATGAGATGCTCGGCATCAACAGCTACTTCGCGCACCTCGCCCGCACCCTGGATCTGGCCCGCCGCCGCGGTGCGCCGCTGGTCAGCCTGGTCTACGGTGAATCCGTCAGCGGTGGCTTCCTGTCGTTCGGGCTGATGGCCGATCGCATCTTCGCCCTGCCCGAAGCGCAGGTGCGGGTGATGGATCTGCGCGCCATGGCCCGCGTCACCAAGCAACCGCTGGAGAAACTGCAGGCCCTGAGCCAGAGCTCGCCGGTGTTCGCGCCGGGGGTGGAGAACTACGTCAGCATGGGCGCCGTGGAGGCCGTCTGGGAGGGCGACCTCGCACAGGCACTGGTCGATGCGCTCGCGCTGTCGGCGACCGGCGACCAACGTCGGGCGCGTGGCGCCGAGCGCGGTGGCCGCCTGTTGGCACGCGATGTCGCCGCTGCCGTGGCCGCAGGCGAGGCCTGAACCATGCGCCGTCACGACCTGGTCTGGCTCGCTCCGCAGGCACCGTGGCAGGTGCTGACCCCGGGCGCGGATGCGCGCCTGCGGGCGTGGGCCCAAGCGCGCCTGCCCTTGGTCGTGGCGCGACGCGACCCGGTCACTGACGGCGATCAGCTGCGGCTGGGCGTGCCCTTGCCCTTGGCCGAGCAGCGCCAGCGGCTGTCCCTGCAGGTCGAACGGACCCACGTGCAGCGCATCGCACCGCCGCCGTTGCTGGCCGAGGTCGCCGACGCACTCGCCGCCCCGTGGCGCGATGCGCTGCGTCCTTTGCTGGCCGACCTCCCCGAGCCCACCCCACCGCCCCGCGTGTTCGGCAGCTTTGCCTGGCAGAGCCTGACCGGCCTGCCGTATCTGCACGCCGGCTCCGATCTGGACCTGCTGTGGGAGATCGTCGATCACGCGCACGCCGCGGCGCTCACCGAACGCATGCGGCTCTGGGAACGCCAGCATGGCCTGCGCATCGATGGCGAGCTGCGCTTTCCCGGCGGGCGATGCGTGAGCTGGCGCGAGTATGCCGGCGATGCCGCCCGCCTCCTCGTCAAATCGGATGACGCCTGCGGGTTGTCTGCACGCGACGCCCTGCTCACGCAGCCGGTGGCCGCATGAACGCCGCGCCGCGCCCCGCCCCCTTGCCACCGCCCTCCCCCATGGCGGCTGCGCATCGGCTGGCCCGGATGGCGATCACCAGCCTGCATGCCGAACTGGCCTGCGCGCCCAAACCCGGGTTGGTCACACCGTGGAGCCGCGGCAGCCACGATGACATGGACGCGGCCACCTTCCTGCGCAGTCTGTTCGCACTGCGCGGCTATTTCGTGGCGGTCGCCATCGCCGGTGCTCACAAGGCGCCGTTCGATGATCTGCGCATGCTCGGCATCGAGGCAGAAGCCGCCATGCTGCGGGCGACGGGGGGCATCAACACCCACCGCGGTGCGATCTTCAGTCTCGGCCTGCTGGCCGCCGCATCCGCGCGTCTGCGTCATATCGAGCACGCTGCGCCCCAAGGCACTACGGTCTGCCATGCGGTGCGCGGGTCCTGGGCCTCCGAGCTGCTCACCGCACCGTTGAACAGCGCCAGCCCCGGCCAGCGCGCCCGCCAGCGGCATGGCGTGCCCGGCGTGCGCGAACAGGCAGCGCAGGGGTTCCCGCTATTGCGCGAGGTCGCGCTGCCCACGCTCCAGGCCACCCTGCGCGCCACCGATGACCGGCAGGCCGCGATGGTGCAGACACTGATGTCGCTCGTTGCCGTCACCACCGATCTCAACCTGCTGCATCGCGGCGGCGAACGCGGTCTGGCCATTGCACAGCAGCAGGCACGTCGCTTCCTCGCCGAGGGTGGCGCGCTGGCACCCGGCTGGCGGGCACGGCTCGGCCCGGTGTGCGACGCGTTCGAAGCGCGACGACTCAGCCCGGGCGGCAGCGCCGATCTGCTGGCCTGCGCGTGGTTCCTGCACCTGCAGGAGCGCACATGAGCCTGGTCCTGCTCTGCCCTGGCCAAGGCGGCCAGCATCCGGATATGTTCAAGCGGGTGCGCGGAAATCTGCAGGCGCAGCCGGTGCTCGATCTGGCCAGCACGCTGCTCGGCGCACCGGTCGAACAGAGGGCGGCCGCCCCATCGCGCTTCAACAACGCAGTGGCCCAGCCCCTGGTCTGCGCCGCGGCGCTGGCACATTGGGCGGCGCTGCAGGCGCAGCTGCCGCCCATTACCGCCGTGGCAGGCTACAGCGCCGGCGAGCTGGCCGCGCACGCGGTGGCGGGCAGCTTCGACACCGCCATCTGTCTGGCGCTGTCGCGCGAGCGTGCCGGCTTGATGGACGCTGCAGCGCCGGTCGATGCCGGCCTGCTGGCGGTGATCGGGCTGGACGAACGCAGCATCGCCCGCCTGTGCGCGACGCACGGTGTATTCCTGGCGATCGTCAACGGGCCCGACAACGTCGTCCTCGGTGGCCTTCGCACCGCGCTGGGGGCCGTCGCCGCCGACGTGGCGGCCCACGGTGCTCGGACGGTCCCGCTGCCGGTGGACGTGCCCGCGCATACCCCGCTGCTGGCCGTCGCCGCACAGGGCTTTGAGGCTCAGTTGCGCGCACGGCCATTGCACGCCCCGCGGCTGCGCCTGCTGGCCGGCATCGATGGCCGCCCGGTCAGCGACGTAAGCCGTGCCGTGGCGACGTTGTCGGCGCAGATCGCCCAGCCAGTGCAATGGCAGGCCGTACTGCAGCAGGCGGTCGAACGCGGTGGGCGCGTCTTCCTGGAGTTGGGCCCGGGCGCGGCGCTCAGCCGCCGGGTCCGCGAACTGCATCCGCAGATGGAAGCGCGTTCCGTCGAGGATTTCCAGACGCTGGAGGGCGTCCTGGAGTGGGTGGACCGCGCATGCGCACGCGCATGACGGGCCACCGGTAACCGCTGCACCCCGTAACCCTCGATGGCGGGTCGCCATCATGCTGCACGCGTATCAAGTGTCTCGGGAGGGCGCATGAGTCCGCAAATCGCAACGATCATCGGCTTGGTGATCATGTTCATCGTGGCCACCGCGCTGCCCATCAACATGGGTGCCGTGGCCTTCGCGCTGGCCTTCATCATCGGCGGCCTGTTCGTCGGGATGGAGGGCAAGGAGGTGTTGGCCGGTTTTCCGGGCGACCTGTTCCTGACCCTGGTCGGCATCACCTACCTGTTCGCCATCGCGCAAAAGAACGGCACCATCGATCTGCTCGTGCATTGGGCGGTCAAGGCCGTGCGCGGTCACATCGTGGCCATTCCATGGGTGATGTTCGTGGTCACCGCGGTACTCACCGCGTTCGGCGCGCTCGGCCCGGCCGCGGTGGCCATCATCGGCCCGGTCGCACTGCGCTTTGCCAAACAGTACAAGATCAATCCGTTGATGATGGGCCTGCTGGTGATCCATGGCGCACAGGCCGGCGGTTTCTCGCCGATCAGCGTCTATGGCGGCATCACCAACCAGGTCGTGCAGAAAGCCGGACTGGAAGTCACGGAAATGGCCGTGTTCCTGACCAGCCTGGGCTTCAACCTGCTGATGGGCATCATCTGCTTCTTCGCCTTTGGTGGGCTGGCCCTGATGCGCCGCGCGCCGACCGCGACCGAGCCACTGGTGGCCGGCAGCCAGGCGTCCTCGCGCCAGTTCGCGATCGAAGGCCACGGCGCCCTGGTCTCGGCCGGTGGCGGTACGCTCTCCAATGATCCGGACGCGCTGGACGACGTGCGCATCAACCGCGAGCGCGTGTTCACCCTGATCGGCCTGCTCGGCCTGGGCATCGCCGCACTGGTCTACAACCTCAACGTCGGCCTGGTCTCGATCACCGTCGCGGTTGTCCTGGCCCTCCTGTCGCCGAACTCGCAGAAAGGCGCGGTGGATGGCATCAGCTGGTCGACCGTGCTGCTGATCAGCGGCGTGGTCACCTACGTGGCCGTACTGCAGCAGGCCGGCGCGGTGGACTACATCGGGCATGGCGTGGGCGCGATCGGCATTCCGCTGCTGGGCGCGCTGCTGGTCTGCTATGTCGGTGGCATCGTCTCGGCGTTCGCGTCCTCGGCTGCGGTGCTGGGCGCCACCATTCCGCTGGCCGTGCCGTTCCTGATGCAGGGGCATCTGAGCGCCGCTGGCGTGATCTGCGCGCTGGCGATCTCCTCCACCGTGGTGGACGTGAGCCCGTTCTCGACCAACGGTGCACTGGTCGTGGCCTCGGCCGCGAAGGAAGAGCGCGAGGCCCTGTTCCGCCGCTTCCTGGTCTACAGCGGCCTGGTGGTCGCGTTCGGCCCGCTGCTGGCGTGGCTGCTGTTCGTCGTGCCGGGCTGGATGTGAGCCAATGGCGGGCCTGCGCCGGCAGGCCCGCCATGACCCGGTAGAATGCTCCACACCTGCACACGAAGCCCTGCCATGCCCCTGGCCCCTGGTCCCCGCCTGTCGAAGAAACGCGTGCCGCTCTACGAAGAAGTGGCCGAGCGGCTGCGCCAGAAAATCTACGACTACGAGCTGCCACCGGGCGAATGGATCGACGAGCCGATGCTGGCCGAAGAGCTGGGCATCAGCCGCACCCCGCTGCGCGAGAGCCTGAAGCTGCTGGCGGCCGAAGGGCTGGTCCAGCTGGATGCCGGCCGCGGCAGCCGCGTCACCCGCCTCACCCTGGAAGACCTCAACCAGCTGTTCCCGGTGATGGCGATGCTGGAAGGCCGCTGCGTGCATGAAGCGGTCAAGCGCATCGACGATGAGGGTGTGGTGCAGCTGCAGGCCCTGCACGACGCGATGGAAGTGGCGGCCGCCGCGGGCGACCTGGCCGAGTACTACCGCAACAACTACCTGATCCACGAGAGCCTGCAGGCGCATGCCGGCAACCCGTGGCTGATCCGCGTCACCCACGACCTGCACCGCATCCTGAAGATGCATCGCGGTCGTCAGCTGCTGACGCCGGGCCGCATGGCGCAGTCACTGGCCGAGCATCGCGCCCTGATGGAGTGCATCCGCAACCGCGATGCCGAAGCCGCCGAGCAGATGATGAACCGGCATCTGCTCAGCCAGGGCGAGGCCTTGGCGGCCTACGTGGCGGCAGGCGGGCAGTTGAACGTACCTGCGCCGCTGCCGCGGCATGGCGGTATCTGAGCCGTCCTCTACGCCAGTTCTACCGTCATCCGGGTCAATGACTGCCCCAGCAGATGCAGGCGGATCTGATCCAGGCTGGTGAAGTAGCACACCGTCTCCGCACCCGCCAGGCGGTAGATGCCGCGTGTGCCGCCGAGCAGCACGAACTTGTCCTGGTCCACCAGATACTGGGCGATCGGGGGCACTCCCTGTGCTTTCAGTCCGTCGATATCGATGGGCTCGAGTGCGTCGAGATCATGCAGTGCTGTGGTCATGGAGAGGAAAACGTCGCGACGGGAGCTCCAGAGTAAGGATCGCCCGGACAGCAAGGCGTGCAATCATCGTGATGACGGCGCGAGTGCAGCAGGTCGCTCGCGCAGCGCATGGCGGCCCGCCGTCTCGCATCTTGGCGGGACAGAACCTGTCACATGCCTCAGTTCTCGAGCGCCGCGATAGCTTTCGTACTTGTTGCATACCGCTATTGCGCTGTGGCGTGTACTTCTAGCGGGCATGCACCCCTCGATCCTCGACCGACAACGTGTACGCCGCATCGGCTGGCTGGCAGCCACGTTTGCCACCGCCGGTACGCTGCTGTGGCTGGCCCTGTGGCCCAGCACGGCGCAGCGCGTTCCCTACCACCTGGCGATCGGGCCGCAACTGGCCAGCCAGCACGGACTGTCCGGTGACCCTGACAATGGCGGGGCCAGCGCTTATCTGGAGGCGGTGCAGGCCCTGTCCGGGCTCAAGCTGGAGCTGGTGCGCGCCCCCTCGATCGAGCGAGCGGCGGCGCTGCTCAAGGACCAGCAGGTCGATGGGCTGGCCTTCTCGCTTCCGTCCACCGCGTCGCTTCTGCCCTCCTCGGTGGCATTGTCGCCGTCGTTCTACAGCGGCAGCACCGTGATGGTCACCCGCCGGACAGCCGCCCCACGGGCGCTCTGGTCGATGAGCGGCATGCGGGTCGGGGTGATCGGCAATGGCGAGTACCGGGCGTTCCTGGCGGAGAACTTCCCCGACATCGACATCTACCAGATGGCCAACGTGGACGAGATGCTGGACGCCGTGGACCGCGGCGCCATCGATGCCGCGCTGGGGGTCGATGCGGTGCTGGCCCCGCTGACCCGCAAACGCTTCGATGAACGCCTGGCCGTGCAGGTGGTGCCTGACGCGCCAGCGGTCGAGATGCGCGTGGCATCGCTGCCGCATCGCGCGGGCGAGATGGAAATGGCGCACCAGACCTTCCGCTCGCTGCCGCTGGATACCCGGCAGGACATCCTGGAGCGCTGGCTCAATGCCCTGTACCGCTCTCCACCCACCTTGAGCGCCGTGTTGTCCCACTACCGCCTGCAGGTCACCCTCCTCTGCGCTGTCCTGCTGACCATCCTGCTTGCCGTGACCCAGGCCCAGCGCAACGCGCGGGCGCTCGCCTCGCGGCAGGCCAGCGCCGCGCGGATCCTGACCCTGGTCAATCATGAGATGCGCAACGGCGCGGCCTCCGTGATTTCCGCGATCGACCTGCTGGAGACGGAGGCGGACGCCGGCGAGCGCGACCGGCTGCTGCGCTCGGCACGCTCAGCCGCCGATGCGCTCAAGCACACGCTCACCAATGCGCTGGAGTTCATGTTCCGCAACACCCCGGAGCAGGCCGACGCCGCCTTCCTCAAGAATGCCCAGCAGGTCATCGAGGAATGCCTCTCCGCCATGCGCCCGTTGGCCCACTGCAAGGGCCTGCGCCTGATGCTGCATGTGGAAGGCGCGGACGCTGCTGAGGCGCAGTGCGATGCGCGTGCCCTGCACCACATCGCCAGCAACCTCATCTCCAATGCCATCAAGTTCAGCAATCACGGCGACGTGGTGATCGAGCTGCACTTCCTTCCCGGCGTCGCCCAGGCGGGCCAGATGCGCCTCAGCGTGAGGGATGTCGGTCCGGGCATTGCGCCGGAAGACCTGGCGCACATCTTCGAGCCGTTCAGTGCCACCCGCATCGGCCGCCTGAACCACGGGGCCGGCATCGGCCTGTCGCTGTGCCGGCGGATCGCACGCGCGCACGGGGGCGATGTGACGGTCTCCAGCCAGCCCGGGTTGGGCGCCACCTTCGTCGCTCTCCTGCGCGCGCAACGCGGCACGGACGAGGCCGCCATCGACCCGCGCAACGCACAGGCGGAGGCACCGTCGGTCGCGCGCGCCCTGGTGATCGAGGACCAGCCCGCCATCGCCCGGATCATGGTCCGCCGCCTGTGCGGTCTCGGTCTGGACGCCCTGATCGCCAGCTCGGGCGCCGCAGCCATCCGCACCCTGAAACAACACGGCCCGTTCGGCATCATCACCGTAGACGGCGACCTGCTGGATGCCGACGGCAGCGACGTCGCCCTCGAAATCCGCGCGATCGAGCGCCGACGTGATTGGCCGCCCGCGCGCATGCTCTCCATCTCGGCCTCCCCGGAGGCGATCGACCGGACGGCGTATGCGCGGGCGGGCGTGGAGATGTATCTGGGCAAGCCGATCGACTGGAAGGCGTTCGACGCGGCGACCGGATGCCCCGCACCTTTGGCCAGAGTCGCCCCTGCTCCGGTCGAGGAAGGCCTGAGCATGATGGAGATCTATCACCAGCAGATGCATATCGACCGGACCGCGCTGGAGGTTTCGCTGCGCGTCCAGAACTGGCGCGGCGCCCTGGCGATGGCGCACCGGATGCAGGGTGCTGCTTCCATGGTGGCCGACGTTGAGGCGGTGACGGCGCTGTGCGAGTTGCAGCAGCGTCTTAAAGTGCATGCCATCAACGGGAATCCTGCCGATGCCGGTATCTGGGCGCTGGTGGCCTGTATTGGTCGCGAGACGGCGGATGGTGCAGAGACAAAGGGGCAATCAGGCTTCGGCCAGCCGCGATCGTCAAACTGAGCGGCGCGCGTTAACAGTACTGGACGGAGCCTATCGTCACACTGCTGAATGTCGCCGTCCGATAGCCCTGCCCGCGCGATCGGCGGGAATTTTGCAAATCATTGCATGTTCTTTTCCCATCCGAGGCCAGAGAATCGCCTGCCTTGCGCTGCCTTCCCGCGCATTACGTGCTCGACACCTGGCAACCTTTTGATCGGAGGAATCACCGCATGCTTCACCCATTCCTTTCGCTGCAACGTTACGCGCAACTCTCCGGGCGGTCAGGCCGGAAGGAGTACTGGAGCTTCAGGGCGCTATCGGCCCTCGCCATCGGCACTTGCCTGGGCGTGCATTACGCGGGTATCCGCTTGGGAAGCAACGTCCTCGCGTTGGCAGGCCTCATCCTGCTCGGGGTTGTCTGGCTGTCACTTGTGGTGCCAGATGTCTCGGTCACGGTGCGGCGCCTGCATGACCTGGACCAATCGGGCTGGTATCTGCTCGTCTCGCTGGTCCCTGTCGGGCCGCTCATCCTCTTGATCATGATGTTGGTCCCCGGGCAAGTAAACGTGAATCGGTTTGGCCCACCGGTATGCAGTAGCTGAGGAGCCAGAGAAGACGCAATCCACAAGCTCAGTGCATCCACCACTCAGCGCGTAGACGTCCCACCGCGTCCCTGCAGTGGATACCTGGGAGGATGGAACCGTCACCGCAGTCCTGGTGGAACGGAGCAGCGGGATTGACGCCTTGGATCAGGCAGCACGTGCAGGTGCACGTAGATGGCAGAGCGCTACAGCAGTACCCACGGGCGGGGAGCGCCGGCGCGTCGTGGTACGGTTCAAAGCACCCGTGAAACGGCGCGACGATCCACCCTGACGAGGAGGGATAGTGGTTCGACTGCAGTTTGCAGGGCGTTCCGCAATGCACGTTTACCCTCTACGGGACTTCCCCGGTGATCGCCCCGTGCATCGCTTGAACATGGCGATGAACGCACTTTCCTGCGCGTAGCCAAGCACTTCGGAGACCTCACCGACGGAGCAGCCTTCGGCAAGCAGGCGGCCCGCTGCCAGCAGCCGAAGCTGCTGGCACCACGCACCCAGTGCCATGCCGGTCTCTGCAAGGAACATCCGGCTGGCACTGCGCTGCGTCAGCCCGTGTCTGGCGGCGAGTCCGGCGAGATCGCGGCTCAATCCCGGTTCCGCCAGCAGGCAGTCGGCAATGCGCCGCAGACGGGGATCACGTGGCAGCGTCAGGTGCAGCGGCTGATCCGGCGCCTGCCGCAGCGTGTCCATCAACACCTTCAACAGACGCTTCTGCTCTGCGGTCAGTACGGCGCCGAGCGGCCAGTCGGCCACGCAGACAATGATCTCCCGCAGCAGGGGCGAGACGCCAAGAATGCGCGGGGCGGCCGGCAACGCGCGTGACAGGCGCGCATTGAAGTACAGGCTGCGGTAGGCGAAGGGCTTGCCCGCCTCCGCGCGATGCGCCAGACCGCCCGGAATCCATGCGGCCATCGTCGGCGGCAACAGGTAGTGGACATGGCCGATGCTGATCTGGAGCACGCCGCTGACGGCATACATCAACTGGCCGCGGCGGTGGCAATGCTCACCTGAATCATGCGGTGCAGGCGCATCGATGACCATGCCCATCACCGGGTCCGTCACGCTGTCGGGGTCCGGCACGTCTCGGGGGTCGAAACGCGGCATACCGCATTAACCTCATTCGATGGTTTTGGTCAGTATATCGATAATGGTGTGGGCGCGTGGCATACGAAACTGCACGTTGTTCTCCTTGCTGGTCGCCGTCCGATGACGCTTCCCCACCTGCGGGCTGCCGTGCCTCCGCTCCTGTTGCTTGTCCTGCTGATCGCATTCCCGCAGCTGAGCGAAACGCTCTACGCGCCGGTGTTGCCACACATCGCCACTGCCTTCGAGGTCCCGGCCGCCACTGCCCAGCTGACCATGAGCGTCTATTTCCTCGCCTTTGCGCTGGGGGTTGTCGCCTGGGGCCGCATGGCCGATAAACGTGGGCGACGCCCAGCCATGCTTGCGGGATTGGCCTGCTATCTGCTCGGCGCCGTCCTGGCACTGGTGGCGCCGAGCTTCTGGCTGCTGCTGGTGTCGCGATTCCTGCTGGCGTTTGGTGCGAGCGCAGGCTCAGTGGTGGTGCAGACGGTTCTTCGCGATCGGTACCATGGCGCCCAGCTCGCTGGAGTGTTCTCGATCATCGGCGCCACGCTATCGTTATCACCTGCATTCGGGCCGCCTACCGGTGCGCTGCTGGCGCAACGTTTCGGGCACATCGGCGTGTTCGGCTTTCTGGCCCTGATGGGCATCGGGCTTCTGCTCGCCACGCTGCGGTGGCTGGCGGAAACGCGACCGGGCCCGAGCAGCACTGACGGAGCGGCAGCAGCGTTGTCGGTGGTGGCCCGCCGCGTCGCCACCGATGGCCGCCTGTGGATCGCCGCCTGCCACGTCGCCGGCTTCAATGTGATTCTGTTCGGCTACTACACACTGGCCCCGTTCACGTTGCAGCAGTTGGGCTGGTCAGGTTGGGTGTTCGGCCTGACCGGTCTGGCCGTCGCGTTGGGCAGCGTGCTCGGCGCCTGGATCAACCGGCGCCTGCTGCGCCAGCATGCCCCCGTCCAATTGGTGCGCTTCGCGGTGCTGGCCAGCGCTGTGGTCAGCGCAATGCAAGTGGTCTGGGTGTTTGTGGCGAACGAGCAGCCAAACTGGGTGCTGGGCGGGCTGGTCCTGTTCCAGTTCCTGCTGATGCTGGCTTACGGGTGCGCCATCCCCAATCTGCTGGCAACCGCGCTGGATGGCTACAGCGAGGTGCGTGGTACGGCGGCCGCCCTGTTTGGCCTGACTTACTATCTGATGCTTGCGGCCGGCCTGGGCCTGCTCAGCCTCTTCCATCGACCCTCGGTGCTGTATCAGCCGGTAGCAATTCTGGTGGTGGCGATGCTGCTTGCACTGACGCTGGTCCGTTTCGGGTCGGCGTCACCCGAGGTGCGGTGTGAGAGATGATCCCCAATCCTCTCCCTTCGCCCCAGCCCAAGATGCGCACGCAACGCCGGTACCAACGTCCCGCGATGCTTGAAGCCGCAGATCACGGCGACCTGGTCAAGCGTCATCGCCCCCTCCCGCAGCAGCCGCACGGCGTGATCCAGCCGCACCCGCCCGGCGAAGGAAAGCGGCGACACCCCGTATACGACCTGGAACACCCGGGAGAAGTAGCGGGCAGGAAGTCCGGCGACGCTGGCCAGGTCGTCAACACGATGGTCAAGCTGTGGATGGCCTTCCAGATGAAGGCGGCTCACCTGCAGCCTTGCCATCAACCCTGCGCGCTGCGTGAGCGATCGCCCCGGGCAGCGCAGCGACTGGGTGGCGATATCGCGCTGGAGATCGGCCATCAGCAGCAGCAACGGACGCAGATCGTTGCGCAGCGTAACGCGGCCGTCCGGCACCAGGTCGAGTCGGCGCCAGAGACGTAGTGCGATCTGCATGTCGTCGCGACACATCCGTCCACGGCCCGCGTACAACGGGTTGGCGCCCTCGCCGAGGGCGGTAAGCGCATCCGTGCCGAAGTGCAGGCCCATGCAGATGCCCAGACGATCACTCTGCACGCAGGGCTGGGAGCGTTGATCCAGCAGCATCCATTCACCTCGCCTGAGCCGGAAGCTGCCCTCCCGGCACTGCACCGTGGCGGTGCCGCGCAACTGCATCCAGGCACTGGTGACGCCCTCGGGCACGCGAACCGAGCCGGACGCGGGAACACGGACGCCCCCTGCCGCACCGTGGGCAAACGAGGGCGTCGGAAGATCGATGGGGGGCGCAGCTGCTGGCAGGTCGGTGTGCATGGTCAGACGACGGTTCTTCGACCACGCTCAGCCGAACACGGCCGTACAGCCTTCAGGTGCCCAGCCGTTGCGGGGTTGATCCTTGTACGACAGCGTCTGGCAGGTCCAGCCGTCCCCGGCCGAGTACACCAGGTCCACATGCTCGAAGAAGCCACCGCCGCAGAAGATCGTCGCCCGTCCGGACGCTGCGGAGACCGTCACCCGGAGCGTGGGGCAGAGATGGGTGGGGCCGGTCAGGCCGATCGCCGCCGGATCCTGGAGGGTCGGTCCGTGTTCCCCTTCCATCACCAGCAGTTCTGCGCCGGCTTTGCCGCCGGACACTTCAGCGAGCATCGCAGTGATGCGCGCCCGCGTTGCGTAGTTCTGGTAGTACGGAATCGCGATGGCCAGCAGCGTCGCGAGTATGCCGAGCGCGACGATCAGCTCGACCAAGGTGAAGCCGCGCATGGCACGGGCGTCCAGTGGTCGTGGAAAAATCGGGTGCTGTTTCATGATCCTGTGGTCCTTCGGGTTCACACGACGGGCAGCAAAACGCCGTGTCCGCCCTTCCCCGGCGAACACGGCTACCCCATCCCCACACGTTGCAGGGCGCGTGCGCCCCGTTGTTAGATCGAGAGCGCGCCTTCCACATCCAGCACCATGCGCCGCGCCAGGGCCAGGTTGGCCTTCTGGCGGTCGAGCACGACGTAGAAGAACAGGCCCTTGCGTGCGGCCACCGGGCGCAGCACGTGATACGCGCGGCCCAGCGTGATCAGCACGTCTTCGATGTTGTCATTGAGTTTCAGTGCCTCGGCCGTCTTCATCTTGGCCCGCAGCACTTCGGTATTGCCGGCCGCGGCCAGCTCCATGTCCACGCCGGAGCCGGCTTCGCCGAGCAGCATGCCGCTTTCGTAGTCGACCAGGGCGACGGCCTGGGCACCATTGATCTGCATCAGCGTGGCAAGGGATTTTTCGATGGAATTGTTCATAGGATTGTCTTCAGAATGTGGGAGTTGAGTTCATTGCCAGCGGCACAGGGGCCGCGGCTTGATCGGCGTCCATCGCGGCCGCGATGGCGCGTACGCATTGCTTTGCGTGCCAGAGGATCTGGCCCATCACGCAGTCCTGGTTGCAGGCCGCCATCAGCAGCCGCGTGGGTTGTGCGGGGATGGTGAGCATCAGCACCTTGCCGTGTTCGGCATCGAGCAGCAGGGTGTCCAGCACGCCGATGTCCAGCTCACGGCCAAGCGCATTGGCCAGCCCCAGCATCGAGCTGGTCATGGCGGCCAAGCGTTCGGCGCCGCCATCGGCACGCCCGACCTGGGCCAGCGCGAAGCCGTCCAGGCTGGCTACCACCACACCGGACACGCCATCCACCGCAGCCACCAGGCTGGACAAGTGCGGATCCAGCCGCGGGCTGGCCGGGCAGCGCAGCGCAATCACGTCGGCGTCATGCATCGTCTTCCACCAGGGTCAGGCATTCGATCTGGCTCATCAGTACGTCCATGACGGTCAATACCTGCTGTGGATCGCGCGGATCCAGCGGCAGTGCCGGCAATGGTTCGGGATAGGTGTGCAACCACGCCTCGCACGCCGCCGCCTGCTCCGCGGAAGCCGAGTCCAGCCGGGTCAGGCAGATCACCACCGGCAGGTGCGCGCTGTACTGCGCCAGTGACTGCAGGTGCACGCTGACCTGGGCGGCCGGCTCGCCTTCGCTGGCGTTGACCAGCACGATCGCCCCGCTCGCCCCCTCCAGCAGGATCGGCCACAGGAACGCGAAGCGAACTTGTCCCGGCGTGCCATACAGGCGCAAGCGGTTGCCACCGGGCAGGTCGATGTCGCCGTAATCCATGGCGACCGTGGTCAGCGGTTTGTCGATGTCAGGATCGGTGTTGCAGACCTCCGTGCTCACCGCGCGGCCTTGGGCCAGGGCCTGCACCAGGGTCGATTTGCCTGCGCCCATCGGCCCCAGCACCACAATCTTGTACTCACGCATCATCAAGCGCTCCAGCGGGCGCGAACGTCCCGCCACAGTTGGACCAGGCCGCGGCCGTGGCTCTGGCGCAGCACCGGCTGGGCCTGGGTCTGCACCAGGTAGGCATAACCGCTGAGGTAGGCGGCATTGAAGAACGACTGCACTTCGGCGCGCGGCACGCTCAATGCCGCGGCGCAGGCGTCCACGTCCATCGCGCGTTTGATCAACAGGGCGCAGATGCGGAAATCGCCATGGCGATGCGCCAGCACGCGGAAGTCCGGCCAGCGGCGCAACTGCAGGCTGCTCTGCGCGGTCAGTGGCGGCAGCGGCGCGTTGGCCGTACACGCCGTCAAGCCCGCCTGCCACAGGGTGGGCCGCAAGGCTGCGGGGCGGGTGTACTGCGCCTGCCGTTCGAACGCATCCGGATCCAGTGGCGACAGCGACAGGCCGGACGATCGCTCGGACAGCGCCAACTGCAGGCGAACGGTCATCTGCTCCGACGGCTCGGCCACGAGCAATCGACCATTGCACATGTCCAGCCAGCACAGCGTCTCCCCGCGCAGGTTCACCGCCGCGTACTGAAGGCGCTGGTGCAGCAATGCACCCACGCTCAGGCGGTGGTTCAACTGCTCGACGAAACCGGTTGGCGCCGAAACGGGCGCAACAGGCTCAGCAAGGCTGAATGGAAGGCGGCGGAAGCGGGTCATGATTGCCTGGCGGGGTCGATGGGGCACCGGAGGTGGTGCAGTAACTGTGCGGGCCGCAAGGCCCGCCATGCGGCCCGGCTTTTACCGGACCGCAGTATCCGGAGAGATCAGCTCGAGGAAGCGGTACGGCAAACGGCCGGCACCAGGTCGTCACGGGCCATGGTGCTGCTGCAGGTCCACACACCACTGGTGTCGCGGGACCACACCAGATCGCCGTCCACCAGGCTGCCGCCCTTCATGCCGCAGGTCAGCGTTGCAGCGCCGGTGCCGAGCACCTCTACCTCAATGTCGCAGCGCGGGGTGGTGGCCTGCAGGCCGAGCGTGGCCGGCGTAGTGGTGATCTCGCCTTCGGCCACCAAGGTCTCAACACCCACCTTGCCCGGCGTGATCTCCGCGAGGGCGGCGGATGTCTGCGCTTTGGCCACGTAGTTCTGATACTGCGGCAGCGCAATGGCGGCCAGGATGGCGATGATCGCCACGACGATCATCAGTTCGATGAGAGAGAAGCCGCCTTGACGGGTGGAGAGATGGCGCGGCTGGATGGAACGTTTCATGGAATGTCCTTCATGTTCGAGAGATGGAGCGCAGCGGAATTCTCGGGAGCGGCCCTCAGACCCTCCACGTGCCGAGCATGAAACCACCCGGAGGCCGGTCGCACCATGCAAAAACTTTTAAAACGGCTTTATTTTCAATGCTTTGCAACTAGTTGCAGTTGCAACATGAGGGCTTGCAGCGGCAGGCAGCGGTGATGTGTTGCGGTGCGGCGTAAGCACACCGTGCGCTGAACGGACGAGGTCAAGGTCACGGGGCGCGATCTGGGTTGCAGCCCCCGCGGGCGGGCGCCCGGGAGGAATGCCGAGCGCTTGTGCCAGTAGGGTCACGGCGGCTCTCGGGCGCTCTGATGTGGCGGATCTGGGCGCGATCGCACCGCACTCCGGCGCAACGCCTCCCGATCAGATTGAAGAAAGTTGTATTGGGCAAGGAAGGTTGACGGCCCACACTGATCTGGAAGCGTTTTCACGGCACCTGCCGCGCCATGCCTGACGCGCGCTGCACGCCCTCTCAGATGGACCTAGACATCATGCTCACCCGCCTCATCATTGCTGACGACCATCCCGTGATCCGCGCGGGCCTGCGCGCCATCCTGGAACGGCAAGGCCAGTACCGGATCGCCGCCGAGGTGGACAGCCCGGAATCGCTGGCCTTCGCACTGGAACGGACACCGGCGGATCTGCTGATCACCGACTTCGCGATGCCGTCCACGGTGTCGCCGGACGGCCACGCCATGCTGTCGATGATCCGGCGCAGATATCCCGCGCTGCCGATCGCGCTGTTCACCATGTTCAACAACATCCCGTCGCTGCGGATGGCGATGCAGATCGGCGTGCGCGCGATCATCGACAAGTCGGCACCGATGGATCGCATCCCGGAGGCGCTGCGGGAAGTAAGCGCGGGGACGACCTACATCAGCCAGACCCTGCGCCGCTCCATGCACGCGGAAGCCCCTGGCTTGCCGACTGCCGGCGTCGCGTTGTCGCCCAAGGAGATGGAAGTGATCCGGCTGTACATCTCCGGCTGCTCGGTGACCCAGATCGCCGCGAAACTGGGGCGCACCATCAGCACCATCAGCCGCCAGCGCACGATGGGCATGGAGAAGCTGGGCCTGCGCACGGACGCAGAACTGTTTGCCTACGCGTACGAGCATGGCCTGGCACCCGCGCCGCGATTACCGATGGACACGACGGTGGCCCACCTGCAACTGCCCGCGCACGTGCAGGTGGAGAACGTGACCTTCTGCAGCGCCTGCGAACTCAATCTCGACGTCTGACGCCCCGTTTGCCGGTATGCAGCGACACGCCGGCGGTCACGTCCCCCGCCCTGCACGGATCGACGCGACCGCAGCCCGATAGGCCGACATCACCTGTTGCACCTGCACGACGGCCCCGCGCTGCGCTGCGACTCCCTCGCGTGCCACGGCCATGCTGAGATCCCGCAGATGGCGGGCGACATCCGGCGTCCCCGCCGCACCGGCACCTCCAGCCATACGGTGCAGCGCCTCATACGCCTGGTCCGTATCGCCACTGGCCAACGCGCTCTCCAGCGTCTGCAGGTCGATACCCAGCGCGTCGTCCAGGCTTGCGGCGATCTGCACCGCCAGCTCGGCGGTGCCGAAGCGCGCCCGCAACGCGTCCGGTGCAGGCAGGTCGGTGGTCCAGTCCGTCATGACGGCCCCGACGTCCGCTGCCTCTGTACGCCCGTCCTCGCCGGCCGCCGCGCCCACCGCCAACCAGCGCTCCAGGGCCAGACGCAGCTGGTCGAGCGATACCGGTTTGGTCAGCACGTCGTCCATGCCTGCGCGATGGCAACGCGCGCTCTCCTCGGTACTCGCATTGGCGGTCAAGGCGATCACCGGCAGGCGCGCCACGCCACGCGCACGCTCACGGGTCCGCAGGGCCTCGGCGAACGCGTAGCCGTCCATGCCCGGCATCCGGCAGTCGGTGATCACCAGGTCGAATGCCTCGGCCTCGAGTGCGTCCAGCGCAGCGGTGCCCTCCGCCACGATCACGAAATCCAGCCCCAGCTGCTGCAGCCGCCACTGCATCAAGGCCTGGTTGGTGGGATGGTCCTCGACCACCAGCACGCGCTGGCCCGGCACGAAGCGCGTTGCGGATGAACGCTGACCGACGGCGATGGCCGGTTCGCTGGGCGCGTCCACCACGGGCAATGTCAGCAGCACGTGCACCGTGGTTCCCGTACCGGGCGCGCTCTCCAGTTGCACACGGCCCTGCATCGCCTCCACCAGCCGCCGGGTGATGGCCAGGCCGAGCCCGGTGCCGCCGTAATGGTGGCTGATCTGGGCATCGGCCTGGTTGAACGGGCGGAACAGATGCGCCTGCGCCTCCGCGGAGATGCCGATGCCGGTATCGGTTATGGTGATGCGCAGCTGCTGCTGGTCCGCGTGCTGGCCCAGCAGCGTCACGCTGGCGGTGACGGTGCCGTCTGCGGTGAACTTGATCGCATTGCTCAGCAGATTGAACAGGACCTGGCGCAAGCGCAGGCCATCCACCCGCAGGTGGTTGGCGACGGCAGCGTCGATGTCGCACTGGAACTGCAGTCCCTTGGCCCGGGCCTGGGGTGCCAGCAGCGCATGCACGTTGCGCACGACGGCGCGGATGTCGGTCGGTGCGGGCGCCAGCTGCAGCCCCCCGGCCTCGATCTTCGACAGATCCAGGATGTCGTCCAGGATCTGGCGCAGCATGCTGGCCGATCCCTCGATCACCGTCAGCACCTCGCGCTGCGGCGGGGTCAATCCGGCGCTCTCAAGCACCTCCAGCATGCCCAGCACCGCACTCATCGGGGTACGGATCTCATGGCTCATGGTGGCCAGGAACTCACCCTTCGCCGCCGTGGCCCGCTCGGCAGTTGCCGTGGCCCGCGCCAGTGCCTCGGCCTGTGCCTGGGCCTGGGTGACGTCGATCCAATAGCCGCTCCAGCGCGTGCTGCCGTCCTCGGCGCGGTACGGCGTGCCACGCGAGTGGACCCAGCGCCAGCCGGCCATGCCCTGCGCGCGGAACTGCGTATCGATTGGCTGGAAATCGCGGGCGGCATCAGACAGCAGTGTCTTCAGCGGCGCCTGGTCCTCCGGGTGCACCCGGGCAAACAGATCGCGCTCATCGCGCATGGCCTGCGTCGCGTCGATCCCGAACAAGGCCTTCATGTCGCCCACGATGAACGGGAAGGAGACGTCACCGGCCGCATCCTGCTGGAACTGGTACACCACCGCCGGCAGATTGTCGGTCACCTCTTCCAGGCGCTGCTCGACCCGGCGGCGCTCGCGCACTTCGCGCCGCAGCCGCCAATGGCCGATCCCCTGCACCACCAGGGCAGTGAGCAGCACCAGCAGCAGGGGCGCAAGCCAACGCAGCACCCGCCGCCAGTCCAGTCCACTGCGATACTCCACCGCCAGCCAGTCGCTGCGGATGGCCTCGCGATCACGCGGGGGCATCGCCATCAGCATCCGATCAAAGCTGCTCACCAGCGGCGCGTACTGTTCGCGCACGCCCAGGGCGAGCCGGTCTTCGATGCCGGTGGGTGCGGCGATCTGCAGATCCCCGCTGTGCCGCTCGCGCAGCAGGCGGTCGACGATCGCCAGATTGCCGATGTAGGCATCGGCCGTGCCGGACTGCACCATCTCCATGGCCTGCTCCGCCCCGCGCGCCTCCAGCACGCGCGCGCGCGGCGCCTGCGCCAGCAGATGCGGCTGCAACCGCTCCCGGTCACTCAGCACCACCCGCCGATCATCCAGGTCACGCATCTCCAGCACGATCTCGCCGTCGCGGCGGGTCACGATCACGTTGGCCACGGTCAGGAACGGCCGGCTGAACACCCAGCCTTTGCCGGCCGCGACGCTGTCGTCCGGAACACCCATGACCGCATCGAGCTGGCCATCGCGCATCTTCGTGCGGATGTCGCGCCAATCCGCCACCGGCACCATGTTCAGGGTGGCACCCAGCGCACGGAACCGCGCCAGATAATCCTCGGCCAGGCCGCTGGGCGAGCCGTCGGCATCCAGGAACGAGATCGGGGCGGCACGCGGTGCAAAGCCCATCCGCACCGGCTGCGCCAGCGTGGCGATCTCGCGCGCGCTCAGCACCGGTCGCCCCTGCCGGCCCCAGTCCAGCGTCGGCAACCAACGCGAGCGGATCGCCTGTTGTTCGCCATCGTCCAGCTGCGCCAATGCCGCGTCCAGTGCCTCGGCCAGCGGCTGCTTGGCGTTGGGGACCGCGAAATGCAGGCTGTCCAGCGGCACATCGCTCTGCCGGACCAGACTCAACCCGTACTGCCGGTGCGCATTGATGAAAGCGGTCGCCACATACGGATTGCCGAGGTAGGCGTCGGCGCGGCCGTCGGCCACCATGCGCAGGGCCTCATCGGTCGTCGGTGCCAGGACGTGCTCGGCATCGACGTAGCGCAGGCGCGCCTGCGCGGCGGTAGGAAAATCCGCTTCCGTCACCAGCCGCAGATGCTTCATGTCCGGGTCCTGCGCCACCCGCTGGTCGTGCCTGCGCCCGACGAGGGCGACCGGAATCTCCGCATACGGATCGGTGAACACCATGCAGCGGGTGCGCGCGGCGGTCAGCGCGACATTCATGATTACATCGACCTCGCCGGCGCAGGTCGCCTGGATCAGCGCCGCCAGATCCGGGTACACCTTGACCGTGACCTCGACCCCCAACAGAGGGGCCAGTCCCTGCAGGTAATCGATGCCCATGCCCTGCAATTGGCCATCCTGCATGTATTCGAACGGCGCCCAGCCCAGCCCCACGGTGCCCAGCACGATCCGTGGGTGCGCCTGCAGCCAGGCGCGCTGCACCGGGTCCAGCGCCAGCGACGGCCGGGCCGGTGGCCGGGGGGATGCGATGGCCACCAGCGGGGCAAGCAGCAGGCACACCGTCAGTACGCGTATCAGCCTGGCACCGAGCATGACGTGGTCTTCCCCGTGTAGTGGCGCTACTTTACAGGGTACGTATCGCGCTGAAAGCAACGACCGATCCGACCGCCAACATTTCCAGACGCTACCCCTGTTCAGCCCCGCACTGCCCGACGGCGCCACATGGGGTCAATGTGGGACGCCAGCTCCCAGGCGCCAAGATCGAGTGGGTGGCTACGACCACCATCAGTTCGATCAGGGTGAAGCCGCGCGGGCGTGCGGCACGTCGCGGCGTTGGTTTGCTCTTTTCATGTTGCCTGCTCGCAAGGGATGTACATCAAGGCGCAGCGGGCGCTGCCAACAGCGACAGACCACGGGCCTCTAGGGAAATACGACATTCATTGGTTCACAGGACGCCGGTGCCCAGCCGTAGAGCCGACTTGCGGACTTGCAGGACCAGCCCTTCGAAGGGGAATACCAGAGTTCGACCCAACCGCCGTCCTTAAGACTGTCATTGCTGCAGATCATCTGGAGCTCCCCTTCCTCAGGCCGATTGACGAACAGGATGTCCCCACACAGTTCTGTTGGGCTACGAAGCCCCACATCTGCCGGGGTGAGGGTTGCACTGAGAGGCCCCTCCATCACCAGAGATTCGACCCCAGCCTTGCCCCCCGAAAGTTCAGAGAGCATCGCGGTGAGACGAGCGCGTAGAACATAGTCCCTGTAACTGGGGATCGCAACGGCAGCCAGGATGGCGACGATTGCAACGACCACCATCAATTCGATGAGGCTGAAGCCACGCGCATGCGCGGCACGCCGCAGCCCCGGCTGGTTTGTCATGTTCATGTTGTCTTCGTTGTGAATGGACATCAAAGCGCAAGGGGCGTCCAATCGAACGCGCCACGTCGCTGGGCGACACGCATCAAAGGCACGGCACACGTCAGCTCATGAAGAAATATCGTCGCTACGCCACGCCTGTATCCGGTTATGGGACAGGTCGATCAACGGCGATGCATCTGGTCTGGGTATCCCGCCTGCCGAACAGAAGAACACGTGATGGCCAACGAGCACCATGCAAGAAATACTAAAAGGGTCATTTGCGCCCTGCTTTGCAATGTCTTGCAATAGCCCACTCGCGTATCGGTGCCTCAGCTGGCGCCTCGCGCCGATTGATTGATTGAATCGCAATTTCGCGTAAGCACTCAGGATCAAATGAGCGTACGCCTTGGCCTGCTGCGCTGCCGCATCTCGGCAACTCTCGTGGCGCACGCCCGCAAACGCGGGCCTGAGGGCATGACAGCGAATGCACACGACCGCTGCTCGACTGCTCGGTGCGTCAGCGATGTCACCTTTGGCACGGATTGGCGCCCCCCAGTCGCGCGGCGCCAACCGCGGCAGCTTTACCGCCGATGACGAAGATCGTAGAACCCTGTTCCTGCAACGGTGTTCGACGCATACGCTCATCTTCCGCACCGGTACGCCCATCCCACCCAGCATGAGTCCGAGCACGCTGCCGACAGCAGCTCCTGCATCGTGGGGTCCATGTCCATGCCAGAGAGAGTCAGCGATGCGCAAACCCAACCCCGGCTATATCCCAGGCATCGACGGACTTCGCGCCATCGCGGTCTTGTCGGTGCTCATCTACCACGCTGATTACCTGCCCTGGCTGCCGGGTGGCTTCACCGGCGTGGACATGTTCTTTGTCATCTCCGGCTACGTGATCAGTCAGTCGCTGTCCGAACGCACTGCCACAGGCTTCGGCGACTACGTACTCACCTTCTACCGGCGCAGGCTGCTGCGCCTTCTTCCCGCGCTGCTGGTGGTGCTGATGGTCAGCTTCCTGCTGTCGGCCATGCTGCTGCCGCAGGTCTGGCTCAGCGAACAGAACAACCGGACCGGCATGGCGGCGTTCCTGGGACTGAGCAATTTCGTACTGGCCTTCAACAGCGAGACGTATTTCTCACCCAGCGTCGAGCTCAACCCCTATCTGCATACCTGGTCGCTGGGCGTGGAGGAGCAGTTCTACCTGCTGTTCCCGGGCATCTGGTACCTGTGGCTGCGGCATCGGCAGCGGGTACCGGCACTGTGGGGGCTGCTGCCGGTCCTGGCCATCGCATCACTGACGGTCAGCGCCCTGCAGAGCGGGCGCGATCCGCTCGCCGCGTTTTATCTGTTGCCCTCGCGCTTCTGGGAACTGGCGGCCGGTGCGCTGCTCTACCAGCTGCTGCAATGCTGGCCTCTGCAGACACGCGCCAGTGGCGTTGCGGCGCTGGTGATGCTGGCCGGCCTGGGCCTGCTGCTCGCCGGCTTCCTGTTCGCTGACACCACGCGCTTCCCGCTGCCATGGGCGCTGGCGACGGTCAGCGGTACGCTGATGATGATCACCGCACTGGTGCTGCCGCGCACCGGCGCCCAGCCCCTGCTGCACCGGCTGCTGCAGAGCCGACCCGCCCGCTACCTGGGCAGGCTGTCATACTCGCTTTACCTTTGGCATTGGCCGGTGGCGGTGTTCATCCGGTGGACGGTTGGCTTCGAGCTGTTGACGGTGCAGCTGGCTTACCCGCTGGTGGTACTGGCAATGGCCGCAGCGTCCTATCACTGGATCGAAAGCCCCATCCGGGCCGGTCGCGGCGTTCTGCAGACGCGCACCTGGGTCACGGCCAGTGCAGCGGTTGCCACGGTGGCAGTGGCGACGATGGGCGCACGCTGGGTCAGCGAGAACCCGGATCGCGTGTCGCTCAGCCGTACTGCCGATACCTATAACTGGATGGCCTATCGGCATGCCCCGCCGGCCTCGGCGAAGCCCATCCACGCGCCGCACCTCCAGGGCCGCCAGTTGTTCGTACTGGGCGATTCCCATACTGCCGCCTACCGCACCCTGCTCCGGCAGGTATCGGTGCAGCTGGGAATCACTGTGATCGAGCACGAACGCGGCGGCTGCGGCGTGGTGCGGTTGATCGACGCCGATCCGCCAGAGTGCGCCGACAGCAAAGAGGCTGCGCTGCAGGCGATCGAAGCCGCCGCCAAGCCCGGCGACATGGTGCTGCTGGCGTCACTGCGCATGCCCGAACTGTCCGGCCGCGACTGGACCAGCGACCCGGCCGCGAACTGGGCGGCGGTATTCGCCGAAGTGGATGACGATCATCGCGCCGCGGCGCTGGCCTCCGCCCACGCCGTGCTGGCGCGGCTGCAGGCGGCCGGCCTGCAGGTCGTGATCGATGCCCCGAAGCCGGTGTTCATGGCACCAGCCAACCGATGCTCGGACTGGTTCAACCGGATCAATCCGATCTGCGCGCCAGGCCTGAGTGTGCCGCGCACACAACTGCAGGCCCTGCGCGCCGGGCAACTGGTGCAGTTGGCCCAGTTGCAACAGCAGTACCCGATGCTCACCGTGTGGGATCCGTTCCCGCTGCTGTGCCCCGGACCGACCTGCTCGGTGTTCGACGCCGAGGGATTGCCACTGTATTTCGATGCCGATCACCTGAGCGGTCACGGCAACCGTGTGCTGGCGGGCGATTTCATCCAGATGCTGCTTCAGGTATGGGCGCCTGACGCGACTGAACCTGGCGCGCCTGCCCCTCCCCGCCCCCGAACACCTGGGCGAGAATGATCGGTCCACCACGGTACTCACTCGCGCGACGCTCGCGTCCGTACCCCGCCATCCACGCTTGGACCGCCATGACCATCGAATTCATACTTCTGCGAGATCACCCGGAACTGCTGCCCATTGTCGCTGAGTGGTACTTCCGCGAATGGGGCGTGTCTCATGCCGGCCGGACCCTGGCCGATGAGCAGCAGCGCCTGCGCCCCATCGACCCGTCAGACGCGATGCCCATGGTGTTGATGGCCATGGAAGCGGGTGTTCCCGTTGGCGCTGCCCGTATCAAGCGACATGAGCGCCTGGAACGCCTTGAGCGTGAGTTCTGGCTGGGCGGGGTGTATGTGGTGGCGTCGCATCGTGGCCATGGCATCGCGGGCCGGATCATCGGGGAATTGATGTCGCGTGCCGTGACACTGGGTATCCGCGATGTGTATCTGCAGACCAAGGCCGATGACGGCGGCCTGTATCGCCGCCTCGGCTGGCTGCCGCTCGAATCCGTCATGCATGAGCGTGGTTATCCCGTCCGCATCCTGTGTCGCACGCTGGAGTCCGGCGCAGCGTGAGCGGCAGAAGGGCCGGCTTTCGCCGGCCCTTCTGCTCTTTTCCTTCAACGTTTCGCTCTGCTTCCCTTCAACGCGTCGATCAGAAGCGCTGCTGGTACTTCATGTAGATCGACCGGCCGATGTCGAAGCCACCGTAGTACGCAAACGTACTATCGGGCTGCGTGAACATGATCGGGCCCTGGTGATTGAACAGGTTCTTGGCGCCGATCGATACGGTGGCATCCCATGGCGCGGCCCAGCGCACCTGCAGGTCGTGGAAGGTGTTGCTTCCGACCTTGCGCACGGCAGCGCCCTCACCGTGTGCCATGCGATCCGGATCCGTGCACGGCCGCTTCGGCACGCAGTCTTCGCGCATGCCGGAGTAGTAGCGCAACCCATAATTGGCGCCCCAGCGGCCTTTCTCCCAGTCCAGGCCGATGTTGGAGCGCAGACGGAAGTACCCGGGCTCACCGACCAGACCGATCATGATCTTGTCGCCGGCCTTGTTGACGCCCTCCTCCTCGAACTGGCTGGTGTAGCTGCTCTGCCAATCCAGCTTGAACTGACCGATCGCCACTTCCGGCAGCCGGTAGCGCACGCCCAGATCGTAGCCCTGGGTCTTGGCCAGGCCCAGATTCGCCACGCCATAGTGGAGGCTGGAGATGTGCCCATCCGGTGCACGCACGATGTCGGCACAGCGCGCTGCGTTGCCCAGGACATAGCAGTCGCGCAGGATGCGGCTGACACTGTCCTTGATGATCATGTCCTTGATCGTGTAGCTGTACCAATCCAGCGACACGTCCAACCCGTCCACCCAGCGCGGGCTCCAGACCAGGCCAACGGTGGCGCTGGTCGAGCGTTCGGGCTTCAGGTCCGGATTGGACTCACGGAAGAACTGATCCGGGGTCTGGCACGGAAAGGCCGTACAGGGCCTGGAGCCCTGCCCCAGCTGCTCATACCCGAGTGGAACGCCCGCCGCCGTACACGCCGCATTGCCGTTGACGCTGTTGGTGTGGCCAATCCCGCAGGGGTCGGTGTAGGACTCGAAGCTGGAGGACGTCCCGCCGTAGAGATCGCTGATGGTCGGCGCGCGGAAGCCCGTGGCCACCGTGCCGCGCACCAGCAGTTCATCCACCGGGCGCCAGCTCAGCCCGAACTTGCGGTTCAAGGTGTTGCCGAAGTTGCTGTACTTGGAGTAGCGGCCCGAGGTGCTCAGGGTGAGTTCGCGGGCGAACGGCATGTCCTTCAGGATCGGGATGCTCAACTCCGTATAGATTTCGTCCAGCGAATACGCACCTTCCGTGGTCACCGCTTCCAGGCCGGTGCTTTGCCCGGACTGCGAGAACGCATCGGGCACGAAACGACCCTGCTCGCGGCGGTGCTCATACCCGACCGCAAAGCCAAGCTCGCCGGCCGGGAGATCGAACAGCGCACCGGACAGGTTGGCGCTGTAGGTGGTCGTGGTGGTCTCACCGGTATCGACGAAGGTCGGGAACAGGAACTTCTGCAGCTCCGGGTCGGACAGTGAGCCCGGTCCACCCACGCCGTAAGGCAGCAGCGGATTCCACGGCTTGCAGTTCGGATCGGCCGCAGTACCGCATTCGGGTTTGAGCGAACGGTCCAGCGCGAAGAGGCTGCCGTCGCCGCGGGCGGTCTTGGTCAGGCGGTTGCGGTTGACCAATGCGCCCACATCCCAGTCAAAGGCGCGCCCGCCCATCTCGAAGCTACCCACAAGGCCGCCGCTCAGCCGGTAGGTCTGCAGCTCGCTGCGGGTGGTGCGCGGCATCTCCCACAAGCGGCGGCGGATGTCGGTCTCCACGCCGTACGGATTGAAGGGGCTGTTGGCGGGCAGCTTGTACTGCAGCGGGTAGCCGGCGACCTGCTGGTCCGTGATGCGCTGGTTGTACAGCGCCTCGCCCTGCAGGCGCAGGCTGTCGTTGATGTCGTGGTAGGCACTTGCAAACAGCGAGCGGCGCTCGAGCCCGGTCTGCACCATCATCTGCTCGTTGGAATTGACATTGTCATCGTCGGTGAACAGGCGATAGTCGTCGCGGTTGCCCGGATCGCCGCCCTCCTTGAGCGTCCACCAGCGCACGTCTGCGGGCTTGACGCCCTTCCCGGCGCAGGGATTGCAATGGGAGCCCTTGTTGCTAATCGGGCTAGCGCCCGAGCCGGGATAGTCCGGGCCGGCATTGCCGTCGCGGCTGAACCAGCGGTCCCTGGCCCAGACCGGATCTTCCTTGCTGTACTCCGCGGCCAGCATCATGCCGCTGCGCTCGCCCTGGGTGCCCACCTTCAGCGAGAACGCCTGGGTGCGTCCGTCGCCCTGGCTGAACTGGCCGACCCGCGCGGTGAACTCGGCGCCGTCGAACTGGGTGTCGGTGATGATGTTGACCACCGCGGCAATCGCATCGGAGCCGTAGATGGACGAGGCGCCATCCTTGAGCACTTCGATGCGCTGGATGACGGCGAGCGGAATCTGCCCCAGATCCTGCATGCCACTGGTGGTGGCACCCAGCCGCCGGCCATTGAGCAGCACCAGGGTGCGGGTTGCACCGAGGTTGCGGATGTCGATGTAGTAGCCGCCCACCGACTCGCCCGACGCCAGCGCATCGGCGCGCGAGATCGCCGGCGAACCGGCCGAACTCAGGTTCTGCAGGATGTCGGCGACGCTGGTATGGCCCTGCTTGGCGATATCGTCGCGGGTGATGGTGAGGATGGGCTGGCGGGTCTCGGCATGGGCGGCGCGGATGCGTGAGCCGGTGACTTCGATCCGGTCGAGGGTGGTGGCTTCTTGGGCGACCGCAGTCAGCGGCGCTAGGGCGGCGGCAATGGCCAGTGGAAGTAGATGTACCGGCAGTGCGCGCGGCAAGCTCAGGTCAGACATACAACTCTCTCCAGTTGTTAACGTTGCGCAGAAAAACGCAGAGCTGAACTTACGGTACGGCGTGCGGATGCGCTTCGCGCGATGCGCGCGGGCTATGTGCCGAATTTGCTGTGAAGTTGCAGGAGCTCTCGCGGTAGTCGGTGGCACAGGCACCGAAATGCGCGCGGAACGCACGCGCGAAACTGCCGGCATTCTCAAACCCGCTGGCCGCAGCGACCTCACCGATGCTCATGTCGCTCTCGCGCAGAAGCCGCGCCGCCCGCTCCAGCCTCAGGCGCGCACCGCATGCCTGCGGAGACTCGCCATACACCACCTGGAACGCCTTGGAGAAGTACCAGTAGGACAGGCTCGCGAGATCCGCCAGTTCGCCGATGCGCACCACGCGGTCGGTATGCCCTTCCAGGAACAGCCGTGCGCGTTGCAACCGTGCCAGCACATGGCGCTTCCGGCCGAGCGAGCGCCCAGGGCAGAGATGCACCTGCGCGGCGATCCCGCGCTGCAGGTCAGCCATATGCAACAGCAATGGGCGCAGATATCCATCTGTGCCAGGGTTGCTTTCGGCGGCGTGGCCGATCTGCCGCCAGAGCCGCACGGCGATCTGCAGGTCGCTGCCCGACATTCGCCCGCGGCCGGGAAACAGGGGCGCCTCACCCGTGCCCAATGCGCCGAGTGGTTCGCTGCTCAGACACAGGCCTACGCAGATACCCGTGCGGTCGGCCTGTAGAACGGGACGCGAGTCACGCTCCAGTACCATCCAGTCGCCGCGCCGCATTCGGAACTGCCCTTCCCGCGCGCAGACGCCGGTAGAACCCCGTACCTGCATCCACAGCGTGGATACGCCGGGGGGTGCCTGCACCGAGGACATCCGTGAGATGCCGACACTGCTGATGCCTTCGCCCAGTAACGGGATGCTGAGCTGCAGGCCACGATCGACCCATTGAGCAGAATGCATGGAACACCACCGCCTTCGTCGAGCAGGAACCGGGGGTGCCAACCCGGAAGCCGGGCCCCTGGCTGCGCGACAGTGCGGATGTATCGGAGTGTGGGTCAAGCGACAACATCAACACGAGGCAAAGACGTGCCGGATACGTCTGCATCCGGCGCTGTCTGCACATTGGTGCCAGCGCGATGTTGCGTGTGCGGAAGTGTTCATGCCTTTTGACGCAGGTTGACCGTGACGTGCACGTGTCACATTACCAACCAGAGCCAGACCGGGGTTGGCGTGCCCGTAAACACTGCGAGCCGAGGAAGCCACCACGCGCTGGGCTGTCCAGGACGTGCCCAACACATCGGGGACATCGCAGAGCCGGCTTCTTTTACAACAGATTGCATATCCGGCGATCGGAAGAGTCCGGAAACTGCAGGTTCTACCCTCGACACCGCGATCATGCACACCTTGCTGACTCATTCGACACTTGCGATTCTCCTGTGCACGGCGGCAACGTCTGCCGCGGCGGACACACCGGTTTCACTGGAGACGGTGATGACAGCTGCTTCCGCACTTGAGCTCAGACAGGGCCAGGCTGACGAAGAGGCGAGCGTCTTTGGCAACATAAGGAGGTATGGCAACGGCGATGAGTTGATCGCCGCCTTCGATGTGCCCATTGTCCTAAGCTTCTGCCAGGACCGTGGGCATCTGAGCCTTGGCAGACACCTGAACACGGAGGCGATGCTTCCGGGTATTGCGCCGACGCTGCCACCGGATCAGAGAGTTGGGGCGATTGCAGATATCTCCCTCACGCTTCTACACGGCGCCGCGACGGTGCTGGACATTGTCGGCGATGAGCTGCCGCTGCCACCCGCCGGGAAGTCGGCGTCGTTTCTGCGTACCCCCTCCTCGGACGACGGAGACGAACGCTATACCGTGACGGTCGGGCACGGGATCGGGGGCGAGGTGCGCGTCAAGGTCGTCAACACTGGACCGGTCGGCACGTGGTATGAAATGGTCGTCTCCAGCGCACCGCAGGAAGCGACGGTTCCCGATGGAATGTCGATGAAGGGCTGGCTGTCGCCCAACCAGGCGCAGTACGCGACGGTCGGTGAGGCGCGCAGAGCAACCAGCGCCTGTACGCCGTCGCGTGATGCGTCGGTCGATAGGCCGCCGCACGTATTTGACTAAGCTCGGGCAGCACAAGGCCGGCAGCGCTGTCGCGCTGCCGGCCCGATGACACGACCGAACGTGTTTCCCGCGCCTTACCAGCCGATACCGACGCCCACACCAACGCTCTTCTCACCACTGTTGGTGAACGCGCCATTCAGGCTGAAGGTGGCCGAGCCACGCTCCGTCAGCACGCGCTGGTAGCCCACCGCCATCGCCGATTCGCCTTCGGAGTAGCCGACGCCGGCACCCAGCCGGTTGGCGGTGGCCAGGCCCGCGGTGTTCATCGCCATCGCGCTCTGTGCACTGCTGATCGCTGCCATGCGGTTGATGCGCTTGTCCACCTGGTCCAGACGCTGGTTGACACTGGCCACCGCGCTGTCGGTATAGGCGTTGGCACGCTCCAGCGCATCGTTCACCTGGCGCACGTTGGCGGCATCCGTGTCGGCGCGACCCTCGGCCACGTGCTTCACCTGGCGCTCCTTGCCCTCGCTGCCGACGGCGACCGCGTTGTCACCCTCGGCTTTGACCAACTGGTCCTGCGCGACGACATTGCCCGGATCGGCGGCCGGCGGGTTCGCCTCCGGGGGAGCAAGCTGGCTGCCGCCGTCCGCTGACGGGGTGATCGACCCGCTACGGGCGTTCATGGCCAGCGGCGACCCACTGACCTCGCCCTTGCCCGGATCCAGCGCATCGATCTGCCCCTGCAGTTCCTCCTTGACCGCCCACAGCTGGCCACCGTTGACCGCATCGCGACTGCCCTGCCCGATCAGGCCGTTCGCCACATTACCCAGCACCATGCCCTGCGCACCGCCGAAGTTCAGGCGAACCGCGCCGTCCGCGTTGGCCGAAGGCGATTCCTGGAAAAGACGCTGGAAGCGGCTGTCCAGCGTATCGAGGTTGCGCTTATTGTCGCCGACACTGCCGTCAAGGGCCTTGATGGCGTCACCGAAGGAACCGTACTCGCTACCCTGCACCGCGTAGCGCGGGGCGACGACGTTGCCCTTGGCATCCAGATCGGCGCCGCCGCCGAGTGCAGCCAGGGTGCCGCGGAGCTGGGAGACGGTGGTGGCGTCGTCGGGCTTGATACCTTGGGCGACACTCACAATGCGGCGCCTGTATTCGCCACTGCCAACCGAAACTGTATGGGCTTCTTTCGCGACAGAGGCAGTACCCAGCGCAACTGACTGGTCAGCGCCGGACATGACATCCGCATCCGAGCCAATGGCCAGCCCACCTACCGATTGGACTCGAGTCCGGCTACCCAGTGCAAAGCCGTCCCTCCCATCAGCGGCAACGTACGATCCGCGTCCCAAGGCAACAGAATTCGCCCCAAGTGCGGTTGCAAAACTACCCACTGCAGTTGCGCCGTCTGCGCCCGCCGCCGCGTCGCCTCCCACCGCCACACCAAATTCCCCTGCGTGTGCGGCCCCATTGGTCCCATTCGGCCCCACCATCACCATGCGCTGTTTATCCTCGATCCCGCCCACACGCTCATTGGTGGTGAACAGCTGCGCACCATTCACGGCTTCACTGCTCTCAGCATTGACGCTGCCAGCTGCAACACCAGTCAGACGCGCGCCGCCGAAGTCCACGACGCTGCGGTCTTCGTTGTAGCGAATCGAGCGATCATTCTGCACCAGGGCTTTGTACCGAGTGTCAAGTGTGTCCAGTTCATCCTGTTGGCTGACCAGCTTGGTGTCGAGGAATGTCAACGCATCGCCGACGTTCGTGTATCCGTCTCCGGAAAGTACGTAGTTCGGGGCAATCACCCGACCCGTAGCATCGATTCCAGCGCCACCACCGAGTGCCGACAGGGTTTCCGTGAGCTGGGCGATGGTCGTGGCATCTGCTCCGGCCGTTCCCCGACCTAGGTTGACGATACGGCGCTTGAGATTGTCATTGCCAACAGAAATGGTGTCGATCTCGCCAGCAACAGATTCATTACCGAGTGCCACAGCCCTAGTCGCACCTGTTCCCACGCTACTTAGCGCGCCGATCGCGAGGCCGCCAGCTGCCGCCACCTCAGTATTTGTGCCCAGTGCAAATCCTGCGTCAGAACCGACACGGACGAGGGCCCCTCTCCCTAGCGCAACAGAGTTTACGCCTTGAGCACTTGCGAAGCTCCCGATTGCGGTCGCCCCGTCGACCGTGGCCTTAGCGTCGCTACCGATCGCGACAGCGAGCGGCCCCGCCGTTGCAGCACCACTAAACTCATCCGCCCCAACCGCTACATAGCGCTGCTGCTGCTCAAGATACTCCACTCGTTCATTGGTGCCAAAAAGCTGCGCACCATTGACAGCGTCACGACTCGTCGCACTGAGCTCCCCCGCAGCCAACCCGGTCACCCCTGCGCCGTCCAGATCGACCAACGTGCGGTCCGCGTTGTACCGCACCACCCCGGTCAGATCGGGCTCAAAGTTTTCGAAGGCCTCGCGAAGTTCCGCCAGATCGTCGCGATTCACGCCGATCTCCAGGCGGTTGACGCCGATGGCGACGGCGTGCAGCTCAACCCTGTCATTGATCGCGCTCAACTGCGCACCATTGACCGCGTCGCTGCTGGTGGCATGCAACGCGCCAGCGGCCACGCCACTCAGGGTCCGTGCTACACCGTTGCTGTTGCGCACATCTATAACGAAGCCGGCGTTCTCGCCGCCGAGGCGCATGCTGCCGTTCGGGGCTACCTCACTGACGAGGCCGCTGAGGTGATTAGCCTTGCCCAGGGCCTCCACGGCATCCACCTTGGCAGCGTCCGCGGTGATCTTCGCAGTATTAGCCGTATTAAGCGCGGTGGTGACGTTCTGGTTGGTATTGAACAGCTGTTTGCCCGTCACTGCTTCAGTACTGGCCGCCGAGAGCTCGCCATCGGCAAGATTGACAAGCCTGCGCTTCAGGCTCGCCGAGCCCACCGAAACCGTATCGGCTGCGTTGGCCACAGAGTCAGCGCCCAGGGCCACCGCTCGGTTCGCCCCGGCGACCACCATGGCATCGGCACCCAGCGCACTTCCCTGAAGCGCAGCGACGTGACCGCCTGTCCCCAGCGCGATGCCTTCATGCGCCGCGCTGGCAACGCTGGCCGCGGTGCCGATGGCGACGGACTCATCCGCATGCGCGCCGGTGACCCACCCCATCGCAACGCTGCTGCGACCACCCGCCTGCGCCATGTACCCCATCGCGTGCGATCCCTCGCCGGCCTTGGCAAGATGGCCCAGGGCAGTGCCCCAGGCGGCCTGCGATTGCGCGCCTGCGCCTATCGCAATGCCATACTGGAACGGCGCCTCGGCACCGCTGCCGATGGCGATGGTGCCCTCCGCCAGCGCCTGGGCATACCGCCCGACCGCCAGGGCCCCCACACCATGGCCTACGGACTCACGGCCGAGGGACATCGCGCCGTAGTTCTGCGCATTGGCCCTATAGCCGAGCGCAACGCCGTCGTTGGTCGCCGTTGTCTCCCCCCCCACGGCCACGGCACCCGTCCAGCCCGGGCTGCCTGCGCGGGCAAGGGCTCCGATCGCTACTGCATGAATGCCCGCAGCCGTTTCGGCGCGCGCGGCCTCACCAATGGCCACGTTGCCGATACCCGCTGCGGTGGCATTGATGCCTATGACCACCGCATCCCGGCCACCGATGGCGCTCGCCTTCGAGCCCAGTACCGTGTGCCCGCCACCGACGATCACGACCTCGTTGCCAATACCGGTACTGCGGTTGCCGGTAACGCTGGCCCGCGAGCCCAGCACCAGCGAGTTCTCACCACGCAACGCCGCGTCCGCGAAATGGGTGTCGTTCACCGTGGCCTGCAGGGACCGGTTGAACGCTGCAGGGGCACCGTCAAATGCCGCACCATCGAGCAGTGCTTCGTTGTTCTCCTGCAACAGCGCCGTTGTGAGCTCAGCTACGGTGACCACGTCTTCCTCTGCCGTGACCGCCTCCTCTGTGGCCAAGGCCATCGACGGCAGCGCCAATGCGAAGGCGGCCGCTGCGGCGCGCACGCTGCGGGTGCGCTTGCCTCGGCTACGGGTGTGCTCGCTGGCAACGACCCAACAGGCCAGCGTGGTGTTCCAGATCAAACGATAGATGTGATTCACGGCGATAACTCCTTGGAGTGGAAACGGTGGGGCGAAGAGACGGTGGGCTTGCCGGGGGCCGGCAGTACCCCGGGCAAGCCGGGGCCGTGCCGCGCTGCGGTGGGCGCGGCTGGGCGACGGCGTCAAGGGTTTCGATCAGGCGGTGGTCAGGGCTGCAGCTCACGTTCGTGCGAGCGGTAGCCGGCATGGCTGAGGCGGTAATGCACCCGGACGCGCTCGCCGCTGGCAGCGGTAAACGGCAACGTGAGCTTTCCGCCTGGATAGACGCTGTGCGTGATGTCATGCGATTGGCAGCGTGTCTTCGTCACGCAATGCTCCACCGTCGTTACCCCGAGCCGGAGGTTGCCGGTGTTGTGCAGGCTGGCGCCCTCCAGGCGCATGTCGGCCAATGGGTCGGCGGGCAGGACGTGCACCAGCGCGCCCCAGATCAGGCTGAGGCCCACCTGCGCTGCCGGACCTTTCTCGCTGGGCGTGCTGGTTTCATCCGCATCGCCGCGTACGCCTTCGAAATAGACCCGGTACGCGGTCTCCTCCGTCACCGTGCTGAGTGGAATGATGCGCACCAGCCGATTGCCCCCGCCGGCCAAGGCGAACTTTCCCGGCGTCACCGCAATGGCATCCAGCTGGCCCGGCTCGATATCGACTTCCGTTTCATGGTCGGTGGCCGGATCAACGATGCGCTTGACAGTGGCCTGCACATACTGGGTCTGCGCGGATTGTGAGTACACGCGCACCTGTGCACCGCGCTGGTGCTCCAGGGCGACCCGCATGGGGTGCACGGTCAGGTTGGCATATGCGGTGGGCGTGGCCATCAGCAGGGCCAGCGACGCCAGCACGGCGCAATGGCAGGCGATACGTCTCATCACGGGTTTCTCGGTCACGAAAAAGAGGAAGACAAGGTGGACATTGGCCATCAGGGCCCCGCCGTCGGCAGGGTGAACTCAAGATGCAGGTCGCCCTGGTAGTACCCTTCCGCCTTGCCGGCGGCCGGCACGCGCGGCGTAATCAGCGTTAAGGGAGTGGGCACGCAGTACACCGGCTGGGTCATTCCAGGCAGCAGCACCAGACGCAGCCGGGCGGTATCGATGCCGCGCAGAATCTCGACGCGATCGTTGTGCAGCGGCAGCCGGTTGCCGTTGTGATCCATCACCACCTCGTAATCAAGCCGATGCCGGTCCTCGGTACCACCAGTGTGGTGCCAGACCGAATACATGCCGGCTGGTCTTCCCGGTGCACTGCGGCGATCGTCGCGCAGGGTGACCTCGAAGTACTCCGCCTGTGACCCCAAGCCGTCGTAGAGGCACATGTCCAGGTTGGCGCGGCCGCCGATGCTGGGCAGGCCGATTGGGTTGTAGTCGATGTTCAGGCCGACACGCGGCGAGACCTGGTCGAACTCGGGGAAGTAGATCGACATCGCATCACGGTCGGTGATGGTCAGGTCGAACGTGAAGGTATAGGTGGCCAGGACAGGGCCTGCGGGATCGGCGCGGAGGAAAAGCTCAAGAGTTGCATCCCAGCGGCCTGCGACGAGCTTTTCCAGCTCGCGCTGTGGCAGCGAGAGCGCTACACCCGTGCCACTGGCCTCATCAGCGCAAGCAATTCGAACGCTTGTCCAAAGAGGGCGGTGGGCCTTCTGCCAGTAATCGCTGTTGCAAGCTCTACCCGCTTCGGCGCGCTCAAGCCAGCCCGTAAGCTCGACTTCGGTACGCAGCCCGCTTCGGCGCTCAGTAAAGCGCAGCGGAACCTGACTCCGGGCGGACCCGGTTTCCCCAGTATCAAAAACAGGACAGCGCCCACGTTCCGAGTCGGTATCTGAAGTGCATGTCAGATGCATCAATCCGTACTTGAGAGCCAAGTCCGTGCTGTATCCCAGCAAGGTCCGCTCCCCCCACAGCACCTGATCCCCCGGCAACGAACTGCGGTCATAGTTCAATACGATGCTGCGCTGCTCACTGGCCGGATGCGTCTCAGGCGGCTGCTGCGCCTGTGCAGCGCCGCCCAGCAGGATCGCCGGCCACAACACCGCGCGCGAGAAAGTAAAACGGCTCATTTACGGGTCTCCACGGCAGCCGACGAAGCGGTGCCATTGGTCAATTCATGTTCCTGCAGCAGCCGTTGCACGCGGGCCTGCTGGTGGATGGGCGCGGGCAACTGATCGACGGCGAGCGGCTCGCACTGCACCTGGCCGACCAGCAGCAGCACGCTGCGGCGCTCGCGCACGGTGAGCGGGCATTGCAGCAGGCGGTCGCCCTGCAGCAGGTAGAGCATCTGCTCGCGTTGGGGGAAATCGGCGACGAAGCCGCCGCCGCGGCTCAAGGCGGGCACCGGCGCATTGAGCACGCGCGCGCCCTCCAGCGGGTGTCCATCCATGCCCCGCGCGGTACCGACGAAGGTATAGGTGACGTCCAGCGCCACCGGCATGTGCAGTACCTTGCCCGGCGGCAGGAACAGGCGCTGGCCGACGCCCAAGCCCGAGACGCGCACCGCTGCGGCGCTGTCGTGCGCGCTGACGTCCTGCACCTCGGCGCGGCCTGCGGTGTACGCCGCCATCGGCAGCAGGCGGCGCTGGCCGAAGTGCAGCACCTGGCGCCGGGAACCGCTGACATTCACTTCCGCGGCCGGCCCCAGCAGGGCCAGATCCTCGGCATCATCCACCCGCACCGCAACCCCGGCACCGCCGTGGAAGCCGCTGCCGACGAACCAGCCGGCACGCGAGACGGCGAACCCGGAGGTATAGGTGGCGCTGTAGGACATTTCGGAGCGTCCTTCCGTCCGATAGCCCGATACCGTGGCCGCGCTGGCGCCGAGTTCGTTCTGCAACCGGCCGCTGACCAGTGCGCCATAGCGATCGGTGTCGCGCCCGTTGAGCTCGGCGCCCAGCTCCTTGTAGCCACTGCCGGTGTCCCACCGGCGGACCTGGCCGACGCGCCAGCCCAGCTCCTGGCCGCGCACGTCGCCGCGCTGCAGGTCCAGCGAGATACGGTCCTGGCGACTGCGGTCGCTACTACGGGCAAGGCGCGAGACGGCGAGGCTCAGGTAGACCCCGTTGTCGTCGGCCATGTCGCTGCGCTTCTGCCGGTACAGGCCGGCGCGGGTGGAGATGCTCAATCCCTGCCAGTGCGTGCTGCGATTGAAGCTGGCCTGCAGGGTGCGCGTCACCTGCGACTGCAGGTTGGACGGCAGCGGCTGGCCCGGTGGCGGCAACCACGGCAGGTCCGGACCGGGCGGCAGGTCGGGATCGCGCTGCCAGCTGAAGCCGACGCGGCGGGTGTAGCCGAGGTACAGATTACCGCCGGCCAGCGGCATCGACACCGAGGCGCTCAGCGAATCCTGGCAGCCCAGGCTGTCCCGGGTATCGCCGTACTCCCCGCGGCAGGCACTGCCGCGCATGCGCTGGTTGTAGAAGTTCCATGACAGATACCGGCGATAGCTGACCTGCTGCTGCACGCCGTGGCTGCCATCCGAGCCGCCCAGCCACGCGACGGTAGCATTGACCTCGTTGGGCCCCTTGGCATGGCGCGCGTCCAGCCGCCCTTCGGCATAGCGGACACCATCAACGGCGGCCATGCCCAGGGTCATTGCCACCTGCTCGTGCAGCGGAACCCGCAGGCCGGCCTGGAACAGGCTCTCATCGCCATCGCGGTCGAAGCTGCGCGCTGCGCGGCGCCCGCCTTGTGCGAACCACTGTAGGGTGCCATCACCGAGGGGCTGGCCATTCTTGTTGAACGGCGCGTCCTCGGTGCGTGCCAGCACGCCGTCTTCATAGATGCGCAGGGTGACCAGGTAGCTGCCGCCAGGGAACCGGGTGGTGTCCAGTTCGTTGATGCCGGCGTCAAGGTAATAGCTCTGCAGCAGGCGGTCACCATCGAGCGCATCCACCCGCGCGTTGCGGCTGAGCAGTACGGTCAGCGGGCTGCCCTGCCCCAGCTGCTGCTGGTCCAGGTAAGCCTGGGTGGTGCCGATGCGCGCGCCTTCGAAGCGGTCCAGCGGCAGCATGCCGAAGCCGAAGTTGCCGCCCTGCGCGCTGGAAAGGTTGCGGCGGTCCATGCGCCCGGCCTGCAGGTAGTGGCGCTGGCCGAGGTCATGGCGGTAATAGAGGTCGTTGACGCTCAGGTGCTGGTCGGCGCTGCGGTAGCGGCTGTCCTGGCGCACGAAGGTCCAATCGACCGCGACATGCCCCTGGCGCATCACGCCGAGCATGCCGTTGCCGTTGACGGTGAGGTTCTGGTAGTCGTTGCTGCCACTGAGGTTCATCGAATGCTGGTGGATCAACGCGTTCTGCGCGTCGTCGCTGATCTGGTGGTACGGGGTGCCGCCATCGCGTTCCGTGGGCAGCCACTGCTGGGCCACGAACAGGTGCACCGCGCCCTCGCCTTCGTCGTAGATCAACCGGACCTGGTCCGGTGCTTCCGGGGGCGGCAGGTAGCCGCAGCCGGTGGTGGGTGCGCCATAGCGGCACGCCAGCTGGGTGTTGCGGGCCAGCGGGCTGCGCAGCGCAGGCAGCAAAGCCAGGCGTGCGTCATCGCTCAGTGGCAATCCGGCGAGTACCTTTTCCGGGTTGTCGAACAGCACGCTGTCGGCCGTGACCAGCGCGGTGGCCATGCCGCCCGAGCGCCCCATGAGACGCACGTCCAACTGTTCCTGCTGGCCGTCCACCACGTCTTCAAAGCCGGCGGGGGCCGGGCGCGCATGAAGTGCCGGGGCAGCGATGCAGATGCCGATGGCCAGGGCCAGTCGGGTAATGGGGAGACGGAGCATGGGCAGGTACATCCAGGGCGAAACAGGGTGGTTCACAGCAATGCAGCGCCACCGCCACGTCTGACCGTGGCGGTGGCGCTGCAAGCACCAGTTACGGCGCCGCGGCCTTCTGATTCAGAGCAACACTGACCAGGCCTTCATAGCGGCCGGCGAACGTGATGGGACCGGGCGTGGTCTGGCCGACGAACAGCGGCATCGCGATCGAAGCACCATCGCCCGCATCCGAACCGGGGAAGAGCTCGGCGGCGGTGAAGTCGGTCACGGTCGTCTTCAGCTCGCGATTGTTGAGCTTGACCGTCATCGGGACGGGCCTGGCGCCTGCGTCGTTGCTCGTCGGCAGCAGTTCGACCGCCTGGACCAGGCGAACTTCCACGTCCTTGAGACGATCATTGGTGTAGATGCGCACCTGCTCGCTCCACGGGCGCAGACCGGAGCCGGCCATGTACGCCAGCTCGACCGAGTCATCCAGTGCGGTGCCATCGGCCTTGAGCAGCGACAACGTCGGATCAACGTCCGCCCACACGATGATGTGCGCCTCGGCGGCATGCACGGAGACGGATGCGGCGCACAAGCCAACGGCCAGGCACAGTTTTGCCATGTTGTTCATTCGATATTTCCTTTGTGGGTGTTCAGAGAGGTACTGCCCCGGTGTGTGGGAGGCACTGGATGCCGCACCCGGACAGAACACTGAAGTTAGAGATGCAAGTTGCAGCGCACCATGCAACAACTCGACAAATGTTCACGACGGATGCAAAAGGAGACAGTCGTCACGCGCAAAGGGCGCGTGTGCAGCGATGCGTCAGGTACTGCTGGGCGACAAGCCGACCGAGTGCGCATAGAGCATCAGTTCGAAGTCCGTCGTGAGCCCGAGCCGCTTCAACGCGGCACACTTCTGCCGGCTGATGGTGCTGATGGTGCGGCGGTGGAATTCCGCGATGTCCTTGATCTCCATGCCATGCGCCAGCAATCGCACCACCTCGCTCTCGCGTGCAGTCAGGCGACCCGGGCAGCACGCAGGCTCTCGAAGCGCCCTGCGTACGCCAGGCGAGTAGTAACGCCCCCCGGCCATTACGCACTGCACGGCTTCGATCAGCACTGCCAAGGCGCTGGTCTTCTCCAGAATGCCGGCCACGCCCAGACTGTCGACAGCGCGCAACATCTCCTGGTTGGCGAATGACGTCACCACCAGAACATGCACATCGGGATGGTCACGACGGATGGCGGCCACCATGCGTACACCATCCGGGCGCCGACCACGGGGCATGGACAGATCGGTGATCACCAGATCGCAGTGCCGCTGCGCCAGCAGCTCTTCCAGTTGCTCTGCGTCTGCCGCCTCGCCCACCACCGTGAAGCGGGTGTCGCGACTGAGGATTGACTGAAGGCCGACACGGATGACCGGATGGTCATCGGCAAGGAGGATACGTTTCATGACAGCGCCACACATCCAGGTGATGGATGGCCACGCTAGGCCCGCCCCACGCAGGTTGACCATGAATCAACTTGACTAATGAGGATACTGTGCGGTTGGTCGCAGTGCGGCCGTGGCCATTGCCACGCGGCGGCCGCAGACGAAAAGAGCCCCGGCGAAGGCCGGGGATCTCTGTTGAACCTGACGCGGGCAGCTCCAGCCAACCGCGCCTCGGGCACGCGCTGCACTCAGAAACGGTAACCCAGACCCAGCATCACCCCATTCTCATCCTGGCCATCGCGACGCTGGCCGACATAATCCAGCATGATGGACAGCTGCTCGCTGGCCCGGCTGGTGACGCCCACGTTCCATGCCAGTACCTGCTCGCCGACCTGTTGGCTGGCGGTGCCGAACACCAGCTCCGGTGCGGCGCTGAACGCAGTGCCGTACATGACCTGCGTGTCGCCGAGTTCTTTCTGCCAGACCACCCGGGCATGCGGGGTGATGCGCTCGCCATTGCGCCCGGCGAAAGTCCTGTACAGCTGCAGGCCCGCCCCGATGCGGAGGCTTTCCATGCTGTCGCCGTGCCCACGCAGCGCGCCCGTCTGCTGCCCTTCATCGAACCGGGTGGCGGAGCTGCGCGTGTACTCGACCACGGGCAGCAGCGGTTGCACCACCACCCCACTTCGGGTGGTGAACGAGAAGCCGTGTTCCAGCCGTGCCGACACCGCGTCATTGCTGTAGGTAGCACGCAATGGCGCCTGCAGACCGTGGATGCCGCTGATGCTGCGGCGGGTCTCGTGGCGCAGGTCGGTATACCGCGCCGAGAAGGCGAGGTAACCGCGTGCATAGGTCGCATCCACGTAGCCACCTACGTCCAGCGCACGCACATCGCCACTGAAGGCGGCGCCGTCACCGGACTTGCTCGACATGTCGGCCGCGGCAACGCTCACGCCCAGGGTGACGCGGTCATCGGCGAAGCGGGTATCGGCGCCCAGCACGATGCCGCCGCTGGTGTGGGTCATGCCAGCCACGCCAGCGACGCCCTTGATGCGCCCCTGGCTGCCAAAGCCCCGGCCCCATACCCCGGCCGCGCGGCCAGCGGTGCCCGTCGCGTGCCCACTGCCCTTGCCGGCAGCCGGCGCCAGACGCAGCGCCAACTGGTTGAACAGGCCGCCGTTGGCCACACCGGTCTGTGCCGATGCCGCCTGCGCGGCCTGTACCGCCAGCCCATCGGCATCGCCGCCACTGCTGCGCAGCGCGAACTGGTGCTGCTGCACCACATTGCCGATGCTGCCCACCAACGCGGTGTCTGCGAGGCGCAAGGTGGCGTGACCGTCACCGCGCAGGGTGCCGGACTGCTGGCGGATGATGTCGCGGTCAGCGAACTGCAGCGCGGCCAGCAGCGGCTTCAGCCCAGTGTGGCGATTGTCTGCCGCCGTGGCCAGCGCGTGACCCAGCCCATCGCCGGACGCGACATTGCCGAACAGCCAGTGCTGATCGAAGCCCGGGTTGGCGGTCAACCACAGGCCGGTGGCGGTCTGGTTCACGTTGAAGCTGAGCAACGCGTTGTGGCGGGGGCGGAACACATCGCCCGCAGCCAGGTTGGCGGTATAGCCGGTATCGCCCAGGCGCACGACCTCGCGGAAACCTGCGTCGTAGATGGGGCCTTCGACCAGGTCGCGCCGGAAGTCCTGCCCGTAGAAGCCCTGCGCCACATTCAATGCCAGTGCGGCGCCGTCGGCGACGACCAGGGCACCGTCGCGCTGCAGGTCATCAAAGAAGCTGCCGACGCGCAGGCGGCCACCGGCCGCACCGCCGTCCTCGGTGACGTCGAACAGCACTTTGCCGCCCGGCATGATGTTGACGTAACCATGGGTGACCAGGTCGCCGCCGCGCGGCATCAGCGTGCCGGACACGCGCAGGCGGTTGAAGCCATCCTCGCGCCATGAAGGACCGTTGCCCTTGATCAGCGCCTTGAGATCCACTGCGGTTCCGGCAATGTCGCCATGGCCGACCAGCATGCCGGGCGCCGACACCTGGATCTGCGACGCGCGCAGCGCCCCACCTTCCAGTGCAAGCGCCCCGTCCTGCACCAGGACGATGTCGGCACCGGTCGTGGCCGCCGTGCGCCAGGTGGCACCGTTTCCGATCCGGATCACGCCTATGGAATCGTCCAGCGTCGAGGCAGCCAGACCGTCCAGGCGCAGTTTGGAGTGCAGCAGGTCCTGGATGCGGGAGTCCGCGAGGAATTCCTGCACCGATGCCGCACCGATCTCGTCCGGGCCATCCGTGGAGGCTTCGTAGATCTGCAGAGCCAGATTGATGTAGGTCGACTGCCAATCACCGGCCAGGCGCGCAAAATCGTCGTCGACGAAGACCTGCAGCTGGCGGCCGGTACGCAGATAGCCTGGATTGAGATCACCCGTGATATCGGCAGTCACGTTCAGCGTATCGCCCGGGTCCCGGTAGTCACTGGCAGTCACGATATTGTTGGTGTGGATGTCCTGGCCGGCGAAGGTCTCACGCCTGTCGCCGCTGCCATCGGGGTCGAAGCTGACCGAGTCGCCCCTGGTTCGGGATGGATCCGAGAACACCAGCAGCCCATTCGGCTGCTCGACGTCATACAGCGCCTTGTGCAGCAGCGCCGCATCCATTCCGCCCCCGTAGTTGCCTGCGTAGATCTGCGCCATGCGTGCCGACGGTGTATGGATCACCTCGCCGTTCAGGCTGGCCGCATGGATCTGCACCGAGTCCACGATCGGCAGGTCGCCGGCCAGATACCGCTCGACACCGCCGGACTGCATGATCGAGCACGAGGAAATGCAATGCCCCGAGACGATGGTATTCAGGCCAGCTGTGCGGATCACACCCTGCAGCCACTCGCCAGCGGCCAGCGAGCCGCCGTTGGAGGTGCGCAGCACCACTTCGCGGATGGGTCGACCCTCCGCCTTTGCTTTCGCCAGCAAGGCCGGAAGCGACACCACGTCCGCGTAGGTCACGCCGCCACTGAGAACGATCCGATCGCCCTGCAGGTGGTAGTTCATCGCCGCCGCATCACCTGCCGCGCCGACCGATATCGCACCCACGACTCCCGCCAACGCGACGCTCAACACCGAATGTTTCATTGCACATGCTCCTGAAAGGGACTGCCTCCGCAGCTCGCGGGACACCGGTGAAAACGCCGCATGGCACCGATCTCCCCCAGTGCCCCGCGAACCTGGATCTGCGTTCATTCATGTTGGCTTGAATGCGACACATCCCCTTCCCCGGCTGCTTGATGCGGCGCAGTATCCGGCCGCACGTCATCCATCGACCTCCCAGGCTCTCCATCTGTCCGCTCCGCCCATCCTGATCCAGCGGCCACCCGACGCCCTCGCGGGGCCTGACCACTTCGCATCGTTCGTGCGGGAGGAACACGCAGCGTTGTGCGCGTTCCTGCGCGCAGGCGGCGCCAGTGCCGAAGATGCCGAAGACATGGCCCAGGACTGCATGGAACGCCTGTTGCGCTACCAGGCGCACGCGCCGGCGGAACTGCGGCCGCTTCTGTACCGGATCGCACGCAACCGCCTGATCGACCGCAGGCGTCATTCGCCCCTGTCGGCGGCGCAGATCCCCAGCGCCCGCGGCTGCATCGATGAGCCCGTCTGTGCCGCCGCCGGACCGCAGCGCCAGGCCGAATCCGGTCAGCTGCTGGTGCTGCTGCGGCAGGCACTGTTCACGCTGCCCTATCGTAGCCGCGAGGTGTACCTGCTCAACCGCATCAACGGCATGAGCTATGCACAGATCGCGCAGCACTGCGGCATCAGCGCCAAGACCGTGGAAAAACACATCGCCCGCGCCCTGCAGGGGCTGCGGAAAGAACTGGGCGCGGATGCGTTCCGGAAGGATGGAGACCCATGAGTCCAGTTGCCACGCACGTAGATCCCGAGCAGGCCTTCCATCGCGCCACCGCGTGGGTCGCACGACTGGAGTCGCCGGACTGCACCGCCGAAGAGGCCGATGCGTTCGAGGACTGGTTGGCAGAGGATCCCGGTCACGTGCACGCCTGGGTGCAGGCCGATGCCCTGCACCGCGAGGCCGCCATGCTGGCCGATGATCCGTGGCTGAGGACCAGTACCGCGCGCATTCCGGCGGCATGTGCCACGCGCCCTTGGCCACGCGTGGCGATCGCCGCAGGGATCTGCCTGGCGCTGGGCGGCGCGTGGATGGTCGCGGTGGACGGCAATCCGACCCCGCAGCGCTACACCAACCAGACGCATCAGCCCCTGCAGCAGCGCCTGGCGGACGGCAGCGTGGCGACGTTGGATGCCGGCACCGCCGTGACCACCCGTTTCGGCTGGCGCGAACGGAACGTCGATGTCGAGCACGGCCGTATCCAGCTGCAGGTGGCGCCGTCATCGAAGACGCTGCGCGTGCACGCCGGCGCCAGCAGCATCCGCGACATCGGCACCACCTTCCAGGTGGAGCGCAGGGACGACGGCGTGGTCGAGGTTGTCCTGCTCGACGGCGAGGTGGAGGTGAGCAGCCGTGGGCCGGCGGCGACGCGGCAGACGCTGCAGCCGGGGCAGCAACTCTCGGTGCTGACTTCCGGGCGAATCCAGCCGGGCCCGGCCGTGTCCCGAACGACAGCAGAGAGTTGGCTGCACGGCGAGCTGGTCTTCGACGCCACCCCGCTGCAGCAGGTCGTGCAACGCATGAACCGCTACCGCACCTCCCCGCTGGTGATCACCGACCCGCGTTTGACCACGCTGGCGGTCAGCGGCACGTTCCCCGCCGGCGACACCGACGCGCTGGTGTCGGCCCTGCATCTGGGTTGGTCGATCAGTGCCACCCGGCAGGCGGACGGTGCGGTGGAACTGCACCGCGCACCTTGAAGCCGGTGTGGGCGCTGGCGCTGGGAAAGATGGCGCGCTGGCTGAGGTGGGGGCTGCTGGGCCTGCTGCTGTCCGGCGCCGCGCAGGCGGGTGTGGACTACCGTATCGACCGCGGCGCACTGGCAGCGGCACTGCAGCAGTGGTCGCGCCAGAGCAGGCAGGTTGTGGTGTTCGATGCCGGTGAGTTGGCCGGGTTGGAGTCCCAGGGTGTCACCGCCCCTCTGCCCCCGCGTGCAGCACTGGATCGCCTAGTCGCCGGCCTGCCGGTCACGGTGCTGGTCTCGCGCGATGGCGCGGTGGTGGTCCGCCGCGAGGTGCCCGCGGTGAGTGCGGCACGCGGCCAGTCACGACCGCACCCACCTGCCTCTCCGCGCACGACGCACGTCGACCTCGCACCCGTGCACGTCACCGGCAGCCGCCTGCCACGCACCTCCGTGCAGACCAGCATGGCCGTCACCCTCATTGACCGCGACGACATCCAGCGCAGTGGCTACGGCTCACTGTTCGACCTGCTGCGCCATCTGCCGGGCATGACCGGCCATTCGCCCCTGTCCACCTCCGCCGGCGGCGATTCGCCGTACCTGCCGGTCGGTGCTGCGGCCACCACCAGCCTGGACGGGCTGGGGCCACGCGCCACTCTGTTCCTGGTCAACGGCCGACGGCTGCCCCGCTATCCGATGGTCTCGCTGGCGCATGGTGCGCTGACCGACCTGGGCGGCATTCCCCTGAGCTTCGTCGAGCGCATCGAGCTGGTGCGTGGCGGTGCCTCGGCGATCTATGGCGCAGATGCAATGGCCGGCGTGGTCAACATCCTGCTCCGGGAAGATGCGAACGCCGTGGAGGCGACGCTGCAATCCGGGCTGAGTACTCGCGGCGACGGCGGTCAGCAACGGCTGCAGCTGGCCGGTGGGGGCACGCGTGGCGAGGGCGACCGCTGGTTCGCCGGGCTGGACCTCCATCACGCACAGCACGTTGCCGGCGATCGCCGCACCGGGCGCGGCGACAACGCGTGGTATCCGATCGGGCTGCTCGGCGACGAGGGCGACTATCTGCCGGCCACCCTCTGCGATGCACCGCTGCAGCGCGATGAGGATGGATGCTGGTTCGACGGCTCGCGAACTCGCTCGCTGCAGCCGGCCAGCGTGACCGCCGCCGCGTATGGGCGGTACCGGCGGGTGCTGGACCAAGGCCGCCACGTGTATGCGGAGGCGCGCGCGAGCCAGACCCGGCAGCGCCTTGCCCTGGGTCCGACCGCCGTGGCGCTCGAGCTGGATGAGGGTGCACTGATCAATCACGTGTTCCACGAAGCGGGCGCCGTGCGCCCACGGGTGCGGGCGACCGATATCGACGTCAGCGTCGGGCTGGGACGCGATCTCCCCGGCCGCAGCTGGGACGCCGGTTTCAGTGTCCAGCGCAGCGATGCCACATTGACCACGCGAGGCGCCGTGCACACCGGGCGGCTGTACGCGGCGGCGGACGACGGCTTCCTGCCCGGCTTCAGCCTGCTTCCGGCGTCCTTGGCTGCCGATCTGTTTCCGTCGATACGCAACCACGGCCGCACCGACCAGTGGCAGGCCTGGTGGGGAGAACAGCGCACGGTAATGACCGTGCCGGGTGGCGCGGTGCAACTCGCCAGCGGGGTCGACCTGCGCCATGAGGCCTGGGCTGCCCGCCCCGATCCGCTGCTCGGTGATGGCGAGCTGGCCTTGGGGCTGCCCGTTGCGAGGCGGCGGCTGTCGCGGCCCTCCGGCGCAATCTACGGCGAGCTTGGCGTGCCGCTGACCGCGTCTGTAAGGCTGGATCTGGCCGCACGCTGGGACCGCGATGCTGGCGAAGCAGCGTTTTCACCCCGCCTCGGACTGCGCTGGGATCCCACCCCGCAGTGGTCGGTACTGCTCTCCAGTGGGAGTGGCTACCGCGCGCCCAGTCTGTTCGAACGTCGCCGCCCTCCTGGCTATTTCGAGCCGGTCGTGGCGTTGGCCTCCGGGACCCTGCATCCTTGCGCGCACGAATCCGCGCAGGGCTGCGTGGTAGACGTGGAGGTGGCCGAGAGCGCTGGATTGAAGGCAGAGACGTCGCGCAGCCATGCGCTTGGCGTCAGCTGGTCACCCGACAATGCCCTGTCGCTCTCACTGACCCACAACGTGGTCGATCTGCGCAACGAGATTCTCGCCCAGCGTCCGGAAGATGCGCTGTGGAATCCCGACATCCGGGAACGGGATGCTGACGGCGCCCTGCGCGCAGTGCGTCTTTCATTCGACAATATCGGGCGGACGGTCTTGCGCAACTGGATGTTGCGTGGAGATTACCGCCATGACACTGCGGGGCGCGGCCAGTGGTGGGTAGCGTTGGATGCGGTGAAGCAGCAGGCGCTGAAACGCTACCGCCACGGCGGTGACCCCGGGGCCTTGGGCGGTCAGACGACCGCATCGGTTGCTACGGCGCTAACGACACAGTGGCAGTCCATCCGCTGGGACATTGCGGTTCGGGCGAACTACCGCGGTGGAATCAGAGGGTGGTCAAACGGAAACGACCCCTCTGCCGCGCAGGTGCGGGAGGGGCATCGTGCCCCTCCGGCCCACGTGCGCTGGAATGTGCACGTGCGCAGGCAGCTTTCCCCGCGCTTGAGCGTGGTGCTGGACCTCCACGACCTGCTGGATGCACGTGCGACAGGTCATCGCATCGGCCATGGCCGCGGCGATGCGGATGAGCCGCTGGGCCGGTACGTGCTGCTGACGCTGCAGGTGCACTGAGGCGAGGACCAAGCGCGACCTTGAGCCACTCAACCTTTGCAACATGTTGCATTGCCCTCGCGTATGCGCCTCCCCTACCCTGTGACCCCGCTTGCCGCCCGCGTCTTCCTCTTGACCCTCATCCCGTCCGCTTCCCCGAAACGCGCGGTTGCTGGAAGACTCGCGCGCCTCGCGTGCTTCACCGCACTGGTGTGCGTGATAGCACCCCTCGCCGCGGCCTGTCACCCCTTGATTCCCGCAGAAGCAGACGGCAGCCAGTTTCCGCCTGCGACTGCATCTCTCGATGCGCTGTGCAAGGGGCGCTGCGTACTGGTTGATCGCACAGGAATGCCGATATCCTCGTGCCCGTATGGCGGGATTGCCGAACACACGCAGGGTTTCTCCGTGTTTGGCCATCCGGGCGACAAGGGAATTCTCAACGCAGAAGGATCGCCGATCCTGCCGGGCGACTACCCGCTTCTGCAGGTTCATGGCAACGGCCTTATTGAAGCCCGCTCAGCTACCGGTGAAGATGGCGCAACCTTCTACAACCCTGCCGGGCAACGCGTAGCTCACTTCGAGGCGGATGGTGGGTATCGTCGCTTGAAGGTGCAGAGCTGGGCAGGCGCACCTGTAGTGACCCGTTGCATGACCGATCGCTGCACCGCGTCCCTGCTGGGCGCTGACGGCCAGACGATCGCGGCGTTTGCGCGCCTTGACCTGCTTGATGGCTACGACGTCGCGGCGGCCTCGCTCGATGGTCAGCACGTCGGGTTGATTGACAGGCAACTGGGCTGGATTGGCCGGCGCGACTACGATGAGATTCTGGCCGGTACTCCATTGCTGGCACGGCGGGACGGTGGCATCACCGTACTGGATACAGACGGACAGGAGCTCATTCCGCTGGGGGATTACAGCAGTGTGGGAAGCATCGACACGGGCACCATCACCGCAAAGCTGCCTGGCTCGGGAGGCTGCCTGTATTTCACTCCCGAGGGCGAGCCGCTGCCGGCAAGAAGCACAGCATGTCTTCTGCGGGGAGACGCCGACGTCGGCTACTACATCTTCGGGGATGACACGAACTCCTATATCGGAAACCACGAAGGAGAGCCCATGTCGCCGAAGCTGGACGGTCTTCTACTGCCTTTGAACCGCCAGGCCGTCGCCCATATCGCAGCCGGCTCTGAAGGCAGAATGGGCAGCGTCTCGCCCCAGGGCGTGCCCCAGTTACCCATTCGCTACTCCGCGTTGTCCGCCTTCCGGTCAAGAGAGTCCGGCATCGTGCTTCGCGATGATCTACTCGTCGCCAGCGTTGACGAAGGCACCGGCCTGGTGGACCTGGAGGGACGGTGGCAGATAGAGCCGCGCTACGTCGAAGTAAACCCGGTCAGCCCGTCACTGGTGTCGGTGCGAGAAGAGGATGGAGAGCCGCAGGTGCTCACTACGGACGGAAAATCGATCGATGCCACCCATTTCATTCGCCCCAAGCGCGCTGCCCTGTCGGACGGTACGCACGGTATTGTTGCCACTAAAGCCGGTCGCATGGGCGTGCTCGATGATGAGGGCCGCTGGCGAGTCCCGGCGCGATATCAGCACGTATCCATTACCAGGCTGGGCGGCGTCATCGTGTACCTCGAAGGCCTTCCCGGTCAGGAAACGGCCCAGGTGTTCAACCTCCTGACCAACCTGCCCTATGCCGGACCCGTGCTGGATGTGGTCCATGAACGCCCTGATGGCCTGCTTGAAGGCTACAGCGCGGCCGATGTCACCCGATACCTGATTACGATTCACGGGGAGATTCTGGCGCGAGTCCCCGTGCCTGCTCCATCACGCTCATCACTGGAAAGTGGCCACGTCGTATCCCATTCGCGGCTCGGTCCCGCTCCCTGCGCTTTCCATGCGTACAGACATGACAGTGAAGACATCGAGCCTGAGGCGGCTACCGACGCGATGCCTTGATGCGTCCCTACCAGCTCGCACGCAGCCCTAGCTGCCCGGCCACACCACGATAGCCGCCTTGCCCCTTCTGCACCGCCATATCGCCCCACGCCGTCCAGCGCTGGCCAAGCTGTAACGAGGCGCCGGCCCTGGCTTCGTAACGATCCTGCGGCAAGCCACCGGCCAAGCGCTCGCCATCGAAGCGCAGGCTGTTGTCGTCCGCACCGTGGATCCAGTTCACCGCCACGAAGGGCTGCACGCGGTTGCCGACGTCGCTGTTGGCATGCCCGAACAGGCGCACACCCACACGGCTGGTCAGGCCGCCGGCATCGCTGCCGTCGATCACCGTGCCGTTGGTCTCCACGTGACGGTCCGCGCTGAAATCGGTGTAGCTCAGCTGCACCTGCGGCTCCAGGAACATCGCGGTGCTGGCGCTCTCGAGCACCTTGAAGGTGTAACCGGCTTCGACCGACGCGGTTTTCGCATCACTGTCGTAGCGTTCCTTGGCGAGCGCATCGCCCTGTACGGTGTTCTTGAACTGTGCGTACTGCGCCCACGCATCGAGATACAGCCAAGTGGTCTCCACCGGAGACTGCAGCCACCTGGCATACACGCCCACCGCCTCGCCATCCACCTTGCCCTTGGCCGAATAGCCGGTCTCACGCGAGGTCACGGTGTTGTTGGCATGCCCTCCCCCGAGCATGACGCCGAATTGACCGCCATCGTCTGGGCCCCAGCTCAGCAGATCGGTACCGAGCTGCAGCACCGAGGTGTCCCCGTTCACCGTCAGCTGATCACCGATCACGCCATAGTCGGCCTGATTGCGTGACACGCGCACCCATGCGCCGCGTTCGGAGAGTCCTCGCGCGGTTCCGCCGTTGCGATCGTGCAGTGCGATGCCGAACATGCCGGTCGCCGCGGCCTGGTTGGCCAGATACGCACCCGCCTCGGCACGCAGTACCGGTGCCGGGGTCTCGCACTCTGGCAGTGTCGGGTCGGTCAGACACGGGTCGCCCGGTCGCGGCATCTGCGAGCGCAGGTACCAATCGCCATCGTCAGGCTCCCGGGGGCTGCCATTGAACAGGAAGTACTCGTACGCACCGCCGACCACGCGGCCGGCAAGTTCGATGCGTGCGTTGGATTGCCCGTCGATCTGGACAAGGCGAATCCCCTCCACGGTCTGCGCGCCACGACCACCGACCTGGTTGACACGCAGGCGCGCATGGCCCGCGCTGTTGCCGCGGATATGCAGGCGGTCGCTGGCTGCATCATCGCCGGCGAGCACGACGTCAATCGCCAGCTCGCCGTCGTTGGCGGTGAAGTCACCGTCCACGTTGAACGTCCCCAACGTGCCCTCGGAAGTACCCGGCGCCAGTACGGCGCCGGGGCCCAGGGTGACCCTGCCGACCGTCCCCGTGCCTTCCAGACGTGCGCCGGTCTCCACATGCACATGGCTGCCGAGCCGGCCATTGACCTGCAAGGCACCGTCCCGCACCGTGGCGTCCTGGCCGAAACCGGACGAATCCGCACCGAGCACCAGCCGGCCATGATCGGTCTTGATCAGCTCACCGCTACCTGACAGCACTACATCCACGTCGGCCTGCATGCGGGCACTGCCCGCACTGCCATCGCCGACCCGGATGATGTTGACGGCCCCATCCAGCAGCAACGCCTCACCGGTCAGACGATAGCCATCGGTCGCGAACTGCAGGCCGGTCGCCGCCACACCGGCCATCGTGTTGTCGACCCGTACGGTTCCCGCGCGCCCCTGAAACACCGCGAAGCCGCCGTGCCAGCGATCATTGGCCGTGCCATCGGCGCCTGTCCAGGACGGCTGGCCCAGGTCCCATACACCGTCACCACCGTCCACGACGGCATTGGCCTGCGCGCCGGGCCCATCCCAGAAACCCAGGGTTACGCCGGTGGTATTGATCAGGTTCACCTGGCCAGGAACGCTGGTCTGCAGGGACAACTGCGTCGGCGGGCTGCCGATCGCCAACGGCGCGATCTCCCAACCCTGATCGTCCAGCACCCCGCCATAGTCGATCACGCGGTACAGGCCCGGCCCAAATCCCCCTTCGTCGGTGACCTGCAACACGCCGTCCAGGCGCACATCGCCGTCAACCTGGAACACCGCGGCCGTGCTGGGCGCGCCCAACCCCACTTCGGTAGTGGCAGAACCGGCCAACTGCAGCGACGCCATGCGCAAGGTCGCCCCCGCGTTACCGCTCAACCGCCCGCCGTCGGCCACCTGCACTGCCCCCTGCAGATAGCCGCTGCCACCGAGCCCGGCGCCGCTGGCCACGTCGAAGGAAGGTGCCTGCAGCGTGGAGCCCAGCAACCACAAGCGTCCCTGGTCCACCGCGACCGGATCGATGAAGGCTGCATCACCGCCCAGCTGCCAGTCGACCCCGACCATGCGCAGCGAGGTCCAGCCCACCAATGCGGCGTCCTCCTCACCGACCCCCTGCAGGAGAACACGATTGTTGGCGCCGGTGCTGAGCGCATCGCCACCCAGCACCGAGCCGGTGTCCAGCGTCAGCAGAGTGTCATTGCCGTTGATCCGCACTACAATGCCAGCACTGCCCGTGATCGTACCGGCGTTGTACACGCGGCCTGCGTCGCCGGTGACGTCCACGCCGAACGTGCCTTCGATGAGCCCGCGATTGTCCAGGAGCAGCGTCCCAGAGGTGTTGCGCACGCCTGCGCCGGTGCTGGCGCGAAGCATGCCGCGGTTGTCGACGATGGAATGCCCGGCACCCAGATAGAGCCCGTTCAGGCCGCCAACCAGCTCCCCGCTGTTTCGCACCTCGGCACGCTGCATGCCGAGCAGCATGGCTCCAACGCCTGCGCCGACTTGGCCCGCCTCGATCAGGCCGCTGTTGTCCAGCAACGCATTGCGGCCGCCAGTAACATAGATGCCCGTGAGCGCGGATCTGATCTGCTGCTGGTTGACGAGGGTGAGATCAACCTCATTGCTGCCAAAGGCAATCGAAGAGATACCGGTATCCACATCAGCGACGACGCCACTCTGAACGACATCGACCTGCCCGGCCACTTGGCGCTGCACGGCGATGCCGATGGCGCCGCTGCCATCGCCTTGGATCACCCCACTATGCTGGATGGACAACACCCCGCCCAACGGGTTCGGGTCAGCTGCCAGGATGCCCCCGGCGCCGGCAGCCACGTCGATGCGGCCGTTGGACACAATCTGCACGGTCCCACTGGCGCGCACATCGATACCATAGCTGCCAATGCCTCCTACCTGGATGAGCCCGGCATGTTCGACCTGCGCATCGCTGCCTGCATCCCAGTCGCGCACCAGCACACCGCTCTGGGAGGCATGCGGGGCGATGATGGTCGCCCCGTCTTCCACCGTGACGTCCAGACGACCTGCTGCTGTCGCCGATCCGGTGTACGGCCGTACCCCGATGCCCAATGTCGTCTGCACGTTGTTCGGCAAGGGGGTCGCGCTACTGGTATCGACCACCGTGCCGCTGCGCACGGTGAGTGCCAAGGTCGGCGCGGTATAGGTAATGCCAGTCGCGTAGGGATTGCCGGAGGCGTCGCAGATGATCACCGTACCGGTGCCGCATTCGTCGGCGGCACTGGCGGTCACGGGAAGCAGGCTGGCCACGACCGCCATTGCCAGTGGGGCCACTGTCATTGCCCCACGTTGGCACCTCGCCCTGGGGAGATTCGGAACAACCCGCTTCATTGCCACGCTCCGGCGTCTTCCGTTCCAGGTGTACGGACGCATGGCGACCGTGAAGATCACGTGACCGATGCAGAGCGCATTGCGAAGAGGGGGTACTCCTGTGCTCACCAGCTGGCACGCAGCGCCACCTCGCCTGCCACTTCGCGATAGCCACCCCCGCGCTGCCAGCCCAGCGTGCCCCGGCCGCTCCAGCGCTGGCTCAACCTCACCTCCGCGCCACCACTGAGTTCGTAGCGATCCCGTGGCAAGCCACCGACCAGCCGCTCCCCGTCGAAACGCAGGCTGTTGTCGCTGGATTCGTGGAACCAGTTCGCCGCCAGGAAGGGCTGCACCCGGATGCCGGACGCGGCCGAGGCGTCGCCCGACATGCGCACCCCGACCCGGCTGCCGAGGCCACCGCCGTCGCTGCCATCGATCACCGTGCCGTTGGATTCGACATGACGGTCTGCGCTGAAACGGGTATAGCGCAGCTGCGCCTGCGGCTCGACAAACAGCGCGACCCGATCGCCATCGACGATCTGGATGCCGTACCCGGCCTCGATCGATGCGCTGCTGGTCTTGCTGTCGTAGCGTTCCTTGCCCAGTGCATCGCCCTGCACGCTGTTCTTGAACGACGCATGGTTGGCCGACGCATCCAGATAGAGGCCGGTGCCAACGGAGGGATTCTGCATCCAGCTGGCATAGACACCCAACGCCTGTCCTTCCACCCTGCCCCTCGCCGCATAGCCGGTCAGCCGCGATGTCACGGTGGCGGTGGCCCGGCCAGTGCCCAGCATCACGCCCAGCCGGCCGCGGCTGCCATCGCCCCAGGAGAGCAGGTCCGTGCCGATCTGCAGGACATCGGTATCGCCGCTGACGCGGAGTTGTTCGCCGATCACGCCGTAGTCGGCCTGGTGACGGGCCACGCGCGCCCATGCACCGCGCCGGGACGCGCCGCGGTCACTGCCGCTGCGATCCTGCAGGCGGGTGCCGAACATGCCCGCCGCGGCGGACTGGTTGGCGAGGTAGGCACCGATCTCCGGACGCAGCACCGGCGCCGGCGGCGGCACGATCACCTCCGGTTCGCAGTGTCCCTGGCCGGCATCGACACTGCAGGGCACAGGGCGCGGCGGCGGCTCGCAACCGTCCTGCCCGGTGCATGGCTCGGGCGCGTCGTTCAACTCGGAGCGCAGGTACCAGCCGCCATCGTCCGGATCGGTCCTGCTGCCCTTGTGAAGGAAGTACTCGTACACCCCGCCCACCGCGCGCCCCTGAAGTTTGAACGCGGCGTTGGAGTCGCCGTCAACCGCGATCAGCTGGATGCCGTTCGCGGTCTGCGCGCCACGGCCGCCTGCGTTGTTGACGGCGATGTTGCCCTGGCCGCTGGTGTTGCCCCGCACCCAGAGGAAGTCGGTTGGCGAGCGGTCATCGCCGAGCGCGCTGTCGAACACCAGCGTGCTGTCATCGATGGTGAAGTCGCCGCGCACGATCAGCTGGTCGCCTACGCTGCCCGCGCCGAGCAGCAGCGTGCTGCTGTTGCGCAGGCTGAGCGCGTCCACCTGCGAATGGCCCCACGCATCCCAGCGGCTGCCGTCCAGCGTCACGTCCAGTCGGGAGGTATCGTCGGCGAAGGCTGTGCCCTGGAGGCGCGAGCCCTTGGCCTGCAGATCGATGCGGCCACCCTGGCTCGCCCACGCCATGCCCTTGCCTGCTTCAACGAGGAGGTCGCTGTTGTCCAGACCGAGATGGAGAACCGCGCCCTTGTCGGCCACCACCGCCTGCTCGCCTCGCCCGATCAGGGTCGAATCGGTGGCGCTGATCCGGTTGACGCTGTCGGCCACGCTGGCAAACAGGATGGCATCGCCGCCCTCCAGCAGGCTGCCGCCGGTCAGCAGCAGTTCGTTTTCCTTGCCTCCGAGGAACTGCACGGCGTGGCTTTGCAGCGAGCGCACTGAGGCATTGTCCAGCCGCACGATCGAGCCGATGCCCTCCGGGCTGCCCAAGTCTTCGTACCCTGCCAGGATGCCCACGCTGCCTGCACCGTGAGTATCCACGCGGGTATCTTCAAGAGTGACGTCGGCGCGGTAGACCACGCCCGGCCGGCCACCGATGCTCCAGCGCATCGAGCGCGCGTGGATGCCGTGCGCGCCGTCGCCCTCGGTCACGATCTCGCTGTCCTGCAGGCGGACGAAGCCCCCCATCAGGTGCACGCCGACGGCGTCCTGACCACTGGTCCGGATGTCGCCGCCGTGGTAGTCCACTTTGTTGACGCCGGCGATCGACATCGCGTGCGATTCGCGGCCGGTGGTGGTCACGCGGCTGTCGCGCAGGGTGATCGTCCCTACCTTGTCGAGCGCGCCGGTGCTGCTGTCGAAGCTGGTCCAGCTGAACTGCAGGCCGAAAGCCTTGTCACCAGAGGTAGTGAAGTCCGACCCCTCGATCACCGCGTCGTGGACGATGCCGTTGTTGTAGCGATCAGCGCCGTAGTAACCCAGCGCGGCCATCCCCGCGCCGGTGGTGCTGACCTGGGTTCGCTCCATGCGCAGGTTGCCACGCGAGATGCTCACCGCCGACCATCCCCGGTCGCCGCCCACATCGTGATTGGTGACCTTGGAATCGTAGACCTCGGCATGATCATGGGTGGACGGCTGGATGCGCTCCAGTTCGGCGTCACGAATGATCACGGTCTCCGCCGCCGAGGCGGTCGCCGGCTGCAGCATGGCGCTCAATGCGGTGGCGATGGCGAGGCCGAGCACGGAGTAGTGCGTGGAGGGGAGGGTCATGGAAATGTCCTGGTGCGGTGGCCACCCGGCCGGGAGGGTGCGTCCTTCTTGGCCGGTAGCGGCGAGCGCTCCCGCAACAGGAAGGTCTCATATGCACAGGCCCGGCTGCAGGTCTGCCGTCGCTGGTGCCGGGTGGATTCTCCGGATGAGCGGGAGGCGGGCTATACAACTAATACGAATTGGTGCGCTCGACCTTGCGTTGTTCAGGGGGCGGCGGGGTTGAGCACGGCAGCAGGGGGCAAAAGGTCACGCAGAGATACGTGACGCTTCTTTCACAGCAATTTCACGGAAGGAGGACGAATGATTCACCACCTGTGGATGTCTGGCCCTGATTGGCCGCTTCTGTAACAGACGGTAAACAACACGATGATTTTTCCCGGGCGTTTGTCCAGTTTCGTATTTGTTGCATAGCCGTGGCGATTGACCATCCCTATCTTGCGACTCCACTGGCGCCAAGGCGCTCGGCATCGCTGGCCACCGACTCCGCCAGCGCATACGAACTATCCTCAATACAAAGGTCTTCCCGATGCGTACCCACCGCCGTGAATCGTGCCCTTCGGCCGCGCGCCACCGCTTCTTCTTCCATCGTCTGGGCGGGGCGATCGCTCTGGTGCTGGTTTCAGTGACTGCCAGCGGCGCAACGTTACTTCCTGGACAGTCGGCTACCGTGGGTCCGGGAGACCCGCCGGAAACCTGGAACCTCGAACAAGCGACGCTTACGTTGCTGCCTGGAGCAGCCGCGCTGCAGATCAGCGCCTCCAACAGCTCACGGGTCGATGCCAATGGGGCAACAATAACGAGTGCAAGTCCTGGAGGCGGATTGCGTTACTCGAATTCGTTCGGCGAAATCCACAATAGCGTTGTGGTGAATTCCACGGGATCGGCGTTGGCAACAGGCGCCCTCATCAACAGCGGCCGGCCTGTCTCTCTCGTGGACGTCTATAGCAGCGACATCCAAGGGGGCAGTTCCGGTGTAGTGGTCGCTGGCGGAGGGTTGGTGCGCCTGTATGACACTTCGGTTCGCTCCTCCGCTGGTCTTGGGAACCTGAGTGGCATGGCCGTGCTGGTAGCAGGAGGACGCGTAGAGATCCAGGATCGCAGCACCATCGTTGGGGCAGTGATAGGGCTCGATGTGACGGAAAACACTGCTGCCGGTGGAGTGGCCGGAGGCGCATCCGCGCTGATCGACAACGCGCGAGTTGAAGGCCTTGCTGGGCCTGCGATCCGGGTAAGACAACTTGGTGAGCCTGTGCTGGCCGATGTCACGGTTCGCAACGGTGCGAGCCTGGTCGGAGGCAACGGCAACATTCTCGAGGTTGAAGGCAGCTCCACCGCCAATTTCAACGTCGAGAGCAGCGCACTGACCGGCAACATCGTCAACGACGCCACCTCTATCACCAACGTCAACCTCAGCAACAACGCCAGCATCACCGGCGTGTTCGACAACGTCACCTCGGCTACGCTGGCCGGTGGCGGGCGCTGGCAATTGGTGGGCGACTCGGACGTGGGCGCCTTGACCCTCAACAGCGGCGGCACGGTTGCGCTGGGCGATGGGACGGCGTTCAACACGCTCACCGTGAGCGGCGACTATGTCGGCGCCGGTGGCACGTTGCTGTTCAATAGCGTCCTGGGTGATGACGCTTCCGCCAGCGACAAGCTGATCATCGGCGGCAGCACCAGCGGCCAGACCAATGTGGCGGTCAACAACGTCGGAGGTGCCGGTGCGCAGACCGTCAACGGCATCCAGCTGATCGAGGTCGGTGGCGCCTCCAACGGTGTGTTCACGCTGGCCGGCCGCGCAGTCGGTGGGCAGTACGAGTACTTCCTGCACCAGGGCACCGCTGCGGCCCCCACCGATGGCAACTGGTATCTGCGCTCCGAGCTGCCGGTCGTGCCGGACCCGTGCCTGGCCGACCCGACGCTGCCGGGGTGCACGCCGGTCGTGGTCCCGCCGGACCCGGATCCGTGCGTGGTGAACCCCGCCCTGCCCCAGTGCCAGCCGCCGATTCCGGTGCTG
>Ga0160443_100166_pt1 | contig 93280 bp, 73 predicted proteins | sample HID1972I_E1MG_FD_108244 | JGI IMG/M metagenome (GOLD analysis project Ga0160443, IMG submission 108244) | Enriched pill bug-associated microbial communities from UW Madison campus, WI, USA - HID1972I_E1 MG | ecosystem: Host-associated > Arthropoda: Insects > Digestive system > Unclassified ... | reverse complement strand
CGCAGGTGCCGCTCGTCGTCATCATCACCGAGGGTGTGCCCGTCGCGGACACCGCCGAGTTCTTCTCGCTCGCCGCCGAGCGCGGTGTGCGCCTCATCGGCCCGAACTGCCCCGGCATCATCACGCCGGGCGAGGCGCTCGTGGGCATCACGCCTGCGAACATCACGGGCAAGGGACCGATCGGCCTCGTGTCGAAGTCGGGCACCCTGACCTACCAGATGATGTTCGAGCTGCGCGACCTGGGCTTCTCCACCGCCATCGGCATCGGCGGCGACCCGGTCATCGGCACCACGCACATCGACGCGCTCGCCGCGTTCGAGGCCGACCCCGAGACCAAGGCGATCGTCATGATCGGCGAGATCGGCGGCGACGCCGAGGAGCGTGCGGCCGCATTCATCCAAGAGCATGTCACCAAGCCGGTCGTCGGCTACGTGGCCGGCTTCACCGCTCCCGAGGGCAAGACCATGGGCCACGCCGGTGCCATCGTCTCGGGCTCGGCGGGTACCGCACAGGCCAAGAAGGAGGCCCTCGAGGCCGCCGGTGTCAAGGTCGGCAAGACGCCGTCCGAGACCGCAGACCTGATGCGCACCATTGTCGAAGCACTGTAGCCGCTAGACTCGTACACGAAGGCCCCGGGCTCCACCCCGGGGCCTTCGTCATGTCCGGGAGCGGCTCAGCGGCTTGAGCGCCCCCGCTCCGTGTCGGAGGAGCAGGATGGAGGACATGACCTCACGAATGACCTTCACCCTGGTCGGCGGCCCGACGGCCGTGATCGAATACGCCGGACTCCGCCTGCTCACCGATCCCACCTTCGACCCGCCTGGCACCTACGAGGGCGGCATCGCGCTGCACAAGCTCGTCGGACCGGCGCTGAGCCCCGACGAGGTCGGCGGCATCGATGCGGTGCTGCTCTCGCACGATCAGCATCCGGACAACCTCGATCACGCCGGGCGCGACTTCCTTTCCCGGGTGGGCACAGTGATCTCCACCCCGGCGGCCGCTGCGCGCATCGACGGCGTCACCGGGCTTCAGACGTGGCAGACCCTCACGCTCGGCGACGTCGACATCACGGCGCTCCCCGCCCTGCACGGACCGGAAGGCGCCGAGGCGCTGTCGGGGCCGGTCACCGGCTTCCTGCTGCGGGCGCCGCAGCATCCGACCGTCTACATCTCAGGAGACAACGCCTCGGTCGCGCTGGTCGCCGAGATCGTCGCGCATGAGGGTGACATCGATGTGGCGGTGCTGTTCGCCGGTGCTGCCAATGTCGGACGATTCGGCGACAGCGACCTCACGCTGAACGCCCGCACCGCCGTGGCGGCCGCCCGTGCGCTCGGTGACGCCCTCATCGTCCCGGCGCACGCGGAGGGCTGGCATCACTTCAGCGAGACCCGGGAGCGTCTCGAGCGCGAGTTCGCGTACGAGGGTCTGGGGGATCGGCTGCGCGTGCCGGTGCACGGCCAGCCTCTCGAGCTCTGACGGCCCCGACGGCCAGGCCGCCGAGATGCAAGGAGGGGACGGATGCCGGCATCCGCCCCCTCCTCGACGCGACGATCAGGCGAGCAGCGCCTCGATGGGGCCGCGGGCGAAGAAGATCACGAACCCGGCCGTGACGATCCACAGCAGCGGGCTGATCTCCCTGGCCTTGCCCGAGAACGCGCGGGCGACGACCCAGCCGATGAACCCGGCGCCGATGCCGTTGGCGATCGAGTACGTCATCGGCATGACCGCGACCGTCAGGAACACCCCGAACAAGGCCGAGAAGTCCGTCAGGTCGATGAAGCGGATCTGGCTCATCATCAGCGCACCGACGATGACCAGCGCCGCGGCGGCGACCTCGGTCGGGACGATCGACACCAGCGGCGTGAAGAACATCGCGATGAGGAACACGACACCGGTGACGATGTTCGCGAAGCCCGTCCGTGCGCCCTCGCCGATGCCGGAGCCCGACTCGATGAACACGGTGTTCGACGACGCGGAGGTCGCGCCTCCGACCACGGCGCCGACGCCCTCGACGATCAGCGCGGACTTCAGCCGCGGGAAGTTGCCCTTCTCATCGGCGAGGTCGGCCTCCTTGGCCAGACCGGTCATGGTGCCCATGGCGTCGAAGAAGTTCGTGAACACCAGGGTGAAGACCAGCATCAGGGCGGCCAGCGCGCCGATGCGTCCGAACGCTCCGAACAGATCGACCTGGCCGACCAGAGACAGGTCGGGAAGGCTCACGAGCTGCTCCGGCAGTGCCGGGATCGTCAGACCCCAGCCGCCGGGGTTGTCCTCGCCCTTGGCGCCGACGTGCCAGATCGCCTCGACGATCACGGCGATGACCGTGCCCGAGACGAGGCCGATGAGGATGCCGCCCTTGACCTTGCGCGCCACCAGCACGCCGGTCAGCAGCAGGGTGAACACGAAGAGCAGAGTCGGGACGGTGCTGACCGATCCGCCGATGCCGAGGCTGACCGGCGGCGAGGCGCTCGCGGTCACGAAGCCGGCGTTGACGAAGCCGATGAAGGCGATGAACAGGCCGATGCCGACCGTGATCGCGATCTTCAGCTGCATGGGCACGGCGTCGAAGATCATGCGGCGCAGCCCGGTGGCGCTGAGCACCACGATGATGAGGCCGTTGATGACCACCAGGCCCATCGCCTCTGGCCAGGTGACCTCGCCGACGACCGAGAAGGCGAGGAACGCGTTGATGCCGAGACCGGCCGCGAATCCGAACGGCAGGCGGGCGATCAGACCGAACAGGATCGTCATGACCGCTGCCGTCAGGCCGGTGACGGCGCTGAGCTGCAGGAAGTCCAGCGTGGTGCCGGCGACGTCGGCGCTGCTGGAGAGGATGATCGGGTTCAGGATCACGATGTAGGCCATCGTCACGAAGGTGACGAGTCCACCGCGGATCTCGGCGCCGAAGCTCGATCCTCGCTTCGTGATCTCGAAGTAGCGGTCGAGCGCGTTGCGCGGCTCGGTGTCGGGGTGCGCAGGGGCTGTTGTCATCGGGAGACCTCCGCTGGAGAATCTATCGTGTCCGGCCCGTCTCGCGTGGCCCTCAAGCCGGTGTCGTGCGCGCATCGTAGGCTCGAGTGGTCATGCAACGTGTCACTGTCGTGCTCCTCGCCGCACTCGACGCCGCGATCGCGGCTGCCGTGGGGCTCGCCGCCGTGCTCGCGCCCCTCACTCTGCTGTGGGTGCTGGCCTTCGGCGTGAGCGCCGATTGGGGCTCGCTCTGGCCCGTCAGCGGCACCCTCTGGCAGTTCGGCCACGGAGTTCCGCTCGTCGTGTCGCTGCCGGATGCGATCCTCGCGAATCTGGGCATCCCGAAGGAAGCCGCGACCTTCGCGCTCTCGGTCCCGCCGCTGGCTATCCTGCTCTTCACCCTGATCTTCGCCGCCCGCTCGGGAAGGCGGGCCGCGATCGCCGGAGCATGGCTCACGGGTGTGCTCGCGGGCGGGGTCGCGTTCGCCCTGATCGCCGTTGCGGTCGGGCTCACCGCGCACGCCGGAGTGCTGCGGGCTCCGCAGTGGGCGGCCATCGTCATCCCGGCATCCGTGTATCTCGCCGGCCTGCTGATCGGCGCGATCAGGCACGCCTGGTCGGACGGCGACGGCGGCATCATCGACCGGCTGCACGACCTCGTCGACGGATGGGACGACTGGGCTCCGGTCCTGCCGGAGGCCCTGCGCGGTGCAGCCGTCGCCGTCGTCGCGCTCACCGGCGTCGCCGCTCTCGGCATCGCCGTCATGACGCTCCTGCGCGGGGGTGAGGTGATCGCCCTGTTCGAGGCGGCACGCGTGGACGTGCTCGGCGCCGGGATGCTGACGCTCGCGCACCTCGTGTACCTGCCCACGCTGCTGGTCTGGTCGGCGAGCTGGCTGGCCGGACCCGGATTCGCGCTCGGCACCGGCACCTCGGTCTCGCCCGCCGGCACCGAGCTCGGAGTCGTCCCCGGCATCCCGGTGCTCGGACTCGTGCCCGAGAACTCGTCGATCTGGATGCTGGTCGCGGTGCTGCTGCCCATCGCCTGCGGGGCTCTGGCGGGCTGGATGATCCGCTCGCGGCTGGTCTGGGAGCGCACCGGCACGGGCATCGGTCCGCGCGCGGCCATCACCGGCGGAATCGCCGCCGTGTCCGCCGGCATCGCCGCGCTCGCCGCCCTGCTGGCATCCGGATCCATCGGTCCGGGCCGCCTCGCCGACACGGGTCCGTCCATCGGCTGGTTCGCGCTGGCGGTCGGCATCGAGGTGCTGATCGGATGCGGCATCCTCATGCTCGCACCGCGCCACCACGACGAGCTGGCCGAGGAGCGCACCGACCGGTGGAATGAAGAGATGGCCGCCCTCGCGACGCCGGTAGACTGACCGGGTGCTGACGGTCGCGGTTCTCATCTCAGGTGCCGGCTCGAATCTTCGAGCACTGCTCGAAGCCGCCAGCCACCCCGATTTCCCGGCGCGCGTGATCGCCGTCGGCGCCGATCGGGACGCGGACGGCCTCGCCCACGCCGAGGAGTTCGGCATCCCCGCCTTCACCGTGACGTACTCGGCTTTCCCGAGCCGGGAGGCCTGGGGCGAGGAGCTCGCCGAGCAGCTGGACGCGTGGAACCCCGACCTCATCGTGCTCAGCGGACTGATGCGTCTGCTGCCCGCCGCGGTCGTCGCGCGCTACGCGCCTCGGATCATCAACACGCATCCCGCCTACCTGCCCGATTTCCCCGGGGCCCACGGGGTGCGCGATGCCCTCGCCGCCGGCGTCTCGCAGACCGGCGCGAGCGTCATCGTGGTCGACGACGGCGTCGACAGCGGACCGATCCTCGCGCAGGAGCGCATTCCCGTGCTGCCCGACGACACCGAGTCGAGCCTGCACGAGCGCATCAAGCCCGTCGAGCGGCGACTGCTCATCGATGTGGTGCGCCGCGTCGCCACCGGCGAACTCACCCTCTGACCCTTCTTGGCACCGTTTCTTCCCGACCCTCACAGAACACACGAACGAAGGAGCATCATCATGGCCGGCCCTCGCCTCGATCCCTCGCTGTACCGTCACCGCGACCTGGTGCCGATCCGGCGCGCGCTCGTCTCGGTGAGCGACAAGTCCGGTCTGCTCGAGCTCGCCGCAGCGCTCACCGCCGCAGGCGTCGAGATCGTCTCCACCGGGTCGACCGCCCAGACGATCCGCGACGCGGGCCACCAGGTCACCGATGTCGCCAGTGTCACCGGCGTCGCAGAGATGCTCGACGGCCGCGTGAAGACCCTGCACCCGAAGGTCCACGGCGGACTGCTCGCCGATCTGCGCCTGGAGGACCACGAGCGCCAGCTCGCCGAACTGGAGATCGAGCCGTTCGAGCTCGTCGTCGTCAACCTGTACCCGTTCGTGGAGACCGTCGCATCCGGCGCCGAACCCGATGCCATCGTCGAGCAGATCGACATCGGCGGCCCAGCCATGGTGCGCGCGGCCGCGAAGAACCATGCCAACGTCGCGATCGTCGTCTCACCCGAGTCCTACCCCGCCATCATCGAATCTGTCGAGGCGGGCGGCACGGATCTCGCGCAGCGCCGCGAGCTGGCCGCCCGCGCCTTCTCGCACACCGCGACCTACGACACCGCCGTGGCCCAGTGGTTCTCCGAGGGCACGCTCAGCGACGGCGTCGACCTGCCCGCGCACCTGACGATCAAGGCCGAGCGGCTCGCGACGCTGCGCTACGGCGAGAACTCGCACCAGCGCGCAGCCATCTACACCCGCGCCGGCGGCCACGGCATCGCCCAGGCCACGCAGCTGCAGGGCAAGGAGATGTCGTACAACAACTATGTCGACGCGGATGCCGCGCTGCGCGCCGCCTACGACATGATCCTTCCCGCGGTCGCGATCATCAAGCACGCCAACCCGTGCGGCATCGCCACCACCGCGCCGAACGCACTGGACCCGATCGCCAGCGCTCACCTGCGCGCCCACGAGTGCGACCCGGTGTCGGCCTACGGCGGCGTGATCGCCGCGAACGGCACGGTGACGCTGAAGATGGCCGAGAACCTCAAGGACATCTTCACCGAGGTCATCGTCGCCCCCGACTTCGAGCCGGCGGCACTCGAGGTGTTCAAGACCAAGAAGAACCTGCGTCTGCTGAAGCTGCCCGAGGACTGGCAGCAGGAGCGCATGGACGTGCGCCTGGTCTCGGGCGGACTGCTGCTTCAGGATGCCGACCGCTTCCCGGACGACATCGTCTCGGTCGCGAAGAACTGGGAGCTCGTCTCGGGCGAGCGTCCTGACGACGCCGAGATGGAGAACCTGATCTTCGCGTGGAAGGCGTGCCGGGCCGTCAAGTCCAACGCGATCGTGCTCGCCAAGGGCAACGCGACGGTCGGCGTCGGCATGGGTCAGGTCAACCGGGTCGACTCGTGCCGTCTGGCCGTGGAGCGCGCGGGGGAGCGCGCGGCCGGTTCCGTGGCGGCATCCGACGCGTTCTTCCCGTTCGCCGACGGCCCGCAGGTGCTGCTGGATGCCGGTGTCACGGCGATCGTGCAGCCCGGCGGATCGGTGCGCGATGGCGAGGTCGTGGATGCGGCGCGCAAGGCCGGCGTGACCATGTTCTTCACCGGGGAGCGCCACTTCTTCCACTGACCCCACGCGCGGATTTCGCCGACACCCCGACTTGTCGCCGAGACCCCCTGCTGCGGACGTCCGCAGCAGGGGGTCTCGGCGTTATCCCGGGGTGTCGGCGAGAAGAGGACCGACGAGGCCGTCACACCGTCGCGGAGCTCAGCAGGATGCTGGTCTCGCTGTCACGGATGCCGTCGATGCCGCGGATCGTGGCGAGCGTCTCGTCGAAAGACGTGAGGCTGTCGCAGCTGACCTCGGCGACGAGGTCCCAGCGGCCGTTCGTGGTGTGCAGTGCGGCGATCTGAGGGACTCCGCGCAGGCTGCGGATCACGTCACGGGTGTTGCGTCCTTCGACGCCGATCAGCATGATCGCCCGGACGACGGATGCTGCCGCGGGGTCGCGCACGCGCACGGAGAAGCCGACGATCACGCCGCTGTCGACGAGCCTCTTGAGCCGGCTGTCGACCGTGGCGCGGGTGACGCCCAGGCGCCGTGCGAGATTGACGACGGACTCGCGACTGTTCGCGCGCAGCAGCGACAGCAGGCGTCGATCGAGGTCATCGAGGATACTCATGATCAGAATGTACTGGACGGGTGTGCAGAACATCCACTGGATTACTCAAATGATCCATGTTGCTGATTGAAAGTGTCAGTGGAACGCTCCTAGCCTGGAAGCATCTAGTGAAGGGATGGACGATGGTCCGTTTTGTCGATGTTCCGAACATGCGCCGCTGGCTGATCGATACCGGCATCGAGCGTGCGATCTCGGGTATCGCGGAAGCTCTGGCCGAGGACTTCACGCGCTGGCAGGACTTCGACAAGACCGCCCGCGTCGCCAGCCACTCCGACATCGGCGTGATCGAGCTGATGCCCGCCAGTGACGGCCGCCAGTACGGCTTCAAGTACGTCAACGGCCACCCCGGCAACCCGGCTCGCGGAATGCAGACCGTCACCGCTTTCGGCGTGCTCGCCGACGTCGACAGCGGCTACCCGACGCTGTGGGCCGAGATGACCATTCTCACCGCGCTGCGCACCGCCGCCACCTCCGCCATGGTCGCCCGGATGCTGGCACCCGCCGGCGCCACGACGATGGCGATGATCGGCACCGGCAGCCAGGCCGAGTTCCAGGCGCTGGGCTTCCGTGCGCTCCTCGGCATCCACAAGCTGCGCGTCTGGGACACCGACCCGCACGCGCTGGACGTGTTCGAGGCCAACATGCGCCCGCTCGGTTTCGACATCGTGCGCGCCGCCAGCGCCGCAGAGGCCGTCGAGGGTGCGCAGATCATCACCACCTGCACCGCCGACAAGGCCAATGCGACCGTTCTCACCGACGACATGGTCGGCCCCGGCGTGCACCTGAACGCGATCGGCGGCGACTGCCCCGGAAAGACCGAGCTCGACGAGCGCATCCTGCACCGCGGCGATATCTTCGTGGAGTACCCGCCCCAGACCCGCATCGAAGGCGAGATCCAGCAGCTGGATGCCGAGCACCCGGTCATCGAGCTGTGGCGCGTCGTGCGCGGTGAGGCCGCCGGCCGCACCTCCGACGAGCAGATCACGATCTTCGACTCGGTCGGCTTCGCGATCGAGGACTTCTCGGCGCTGCGCTATCTCGATGCGGCGATCGACGGCACGGACTTCTTCACCGAGGTCGACATCATCGCCGAGCCCGAGGACCCGAAGAACCTGTTCGCGCTGGTGGCGCAGGGCGCCGCCGCGCCGAGCCTGGCGTGAGAGCGGCGTCAGCACAGGCGCCCGGCGCCGTCGTGCTGATCAGGCCGCACCACTTCCGGCCCAACCCGCAGACCGCGGCGGACAACACCTTCCAGACCACCTCCGACCACGACGTGTCCCGCGAGGCGTACGACGTCTGCACCAGAGTCGCCGATCGTCTGCGCGAGGCCGGCGTGCGGGTGCACCTGTTCGAGGATCAGACCCACGCGCATCCCGACAGCGTCTTCCCGAACAACTGGTTCTCCACCCACGCCGGGGGACGCGTGGCGGTGTATCCGATGTACGCCGCCAACCGTCGCGGCGAGCGGCGGGCGGACGTGATCGAGATGCTCAAGACCGAGTACCGCGTGCAGGAGGTCATCGACTACTCCGGCCTGGAGCCCGACGACCTGTTCCTCGAGGGGACCGGCGCCATGGTGCTGGACCACGTCTCGCGCATCGCCTACGCGGTGCGGTCGAAGCGGTGCGACCCCGTGCTCGTCGAGCGCTTCTGCACGGTGTTCGGATACGAGCCCGTGGTCTTCGACGCCGTCGATCCGGACGGCGTGCCGATCTATCACACCAACGTGATGATGTGCATCGGCACCGACATCGCTCTCATAGGACTGGACGCCATCGTCGGAGACACGCGCCGGGCCGAGATCGCCCGACGCATCCGCGAGACCGGCCGCACCCTGATCCCGCTGTCCGCCGCGCAGGTGGCCGCGTTCGCGGGCAATGCCATCGAACTGCGCGGCGAGGGAGGGGAACGCCTTCTGGTGATATCCGAGACCGGGCATCGCAGTCTCACGGAGGAGCAGCTGAGCATCCTCTCCGCATCGTGCCGAATCATCCCGCTGGATGTCGCTCCTATCGAACTGGCGGGCGGATCGGTGCGCTGCATGATCGCCGGGATCCATCTGGATTCCCGCTGATCTGCGGCAGTGACTGTCCTGTGGTTCCCGGTCGGGGGATCTGAGAGCCACAGGACAGTCGGCTTCGAGCCCGCACCGTGATGTCCGATTCCCGCCAGTCATGGCTTCGGAGGCGTGACAGAGTGGAGGCATGACCTCCCCGACGATGACCTCTTCGGCTATGACATTCGCCGAACGGTACCGTGCGATCAGCGTGCGCGACACCCGCTTCGACGGGCAGTTCGTCACAGCCGTGCGCTCGACCGGCATCTACTGCCGTCCGAGCTGCCCTGCGCGCACCCCGAAGAGCGCGAACGTCACGTTCTACCCGACCAGCGCCGCCGCGCACGAAGCGGGATATCGCGCCTGCAAGCGGTGCCTGCCCGAAGCCACACCCGGATCGCCGGCGTGGAACCTGCGCGGAGACGCCGCCGCGCGCGCCATGCGACTGATCGCCTCTGGCATCGTCGAGCAGGAGGGCGTGGCCGGACTCGCCGCCCGGCTGGGCTATTCGTCGCGACACCTCACCAGGCTGCTCACCGCCGAACTCGGCGCGGGACCGCTGGCGCTGGCCCGCGCGCACCGCGCCCACACCGCGCGGATGCTGCTGGTGGGCACCGATATGCCCATATCCGAGGTCGCGTTCTCGGCGGGCTTCGCCAGCATCCGCCAAAGCAACGACACGATCCGCGAGGTCTTCGAGATGACACCGGGACAGCTGCGGGCCACGCGCCGCCGACAGGATGCCACGGATGCCGACGCGCAGGGCGTCATCGATCTGCTGCTGCCGCATCGCGAGCCGCTGGACGCCGCGGGCGTGTTCGCCTGGATGGCGGCGCGCGCCCTGCCCGGGATCGAGACTGCGACGGCATCCTCCTTCGCCCGGCACCTGCGCATGCCCGGCGGCCCCGCCCATTTCGAGATCCGGCAGGACCCCACCGGCCGGCTGCGCCTGCGCGCCCGCGTGACGCGCCTGGGCGACCTCGCCCCGCTGGTCGCCACCGCACGCCGACTGTTCGATCTCGATGCGGACCCGGCCGGGATCGACGACGCGCTCTCCGTCCATCCAGAGCTCGCGCCCCTCGTCGCGGCGGTCCCCGGCATCCGCGTTCCCGGCGCCGCCGACCCGCCCGAGATGCTCATCCGCGCCATGGTCGGCCAGCAGATCACCGTCGTCGCGGCGCGCACGGCACTGACCGCGCTGACCGAGCAGCTGGGGGAGCGCACCGCCGACGGCGGGCTGCTCTTCCCAACCATGATGGCGATCGCCGAGCACGGCGCCGAGGTGCTGCGCGGGCCCGGCGCCCGCATCCGTGCCATCACGGGTGCGGCGGCCGCGCTCGCCGACGGGTCGCTCGTCCTCACGGTCGGCGACGATGCGGCCGAGCAGCGGGCACGGCTGCTGGCGATGCCGGGAATCGGCCCGTGGACGGCCGACTACGTGCGGATGCGGGTGATCGGCGACCCCGACGTCTTCCTCCCCGGCGATGTCGCCGTGCGCGCCGGGGCGACCGCAGCCGGACTCCCCGGAGAGCCGCGCGCGCTGACCGCCTGGGCCGAGCGCATCGCGCCCTGGCGCAGCTACCTGACCGCACACCTCTGGCGCGCCGCACCCGTGCGGGGCCCGCGCGCACCTCGACCCACGAAGGAGACCTCATGACCGCTCTCATCCAGACCATCGAGACCCCGGACGGCGCGCTCACGATCCTCGCCGACGACGCTCAGCGCGTGCTGGCGTCGGGGTGGAGCGACGATCACGCCGCCATCATCGAGCGCGTGCACCCGTCGCTGCGGCCCACGGAGATCGTCGAGGGGAACACGGATGCCGCGGACGCCGCCCGCGCGTACTACTTCGGCGACCTCGCAGCCATCGACGCCGTCGCCGTGCGTCAGCACGGCACGGAGCTGCAGCGGGCCGGCTGGGCCGCGCTGCGCCGCATCACGCCGGGCAGCCCGCTCACCTACAGCGAGTTCGCCGTCGAGCTGGGCAGCCCGCAGGCCGTCCGCGCGGCGGCGTCCATCTGCGCTCGCAACGCCCCCGCCCTGTTCGTCCCGTGTCACCGCGTGCTGCGCGCCGACGGGTCGCTGGGCGGCTTCGCCTGGGGTCTGCCGGTCAAGCGCAGCCTGCTCGACCGCGAAGCGGGTGGGCTCGCCGCCTGACCCCGTCGCGTCCCCTCCCTGCCCCTCCCCGCCGACACCCCGGCTTCTCGCCGAGACCCCGGCCTGCGGGCGCCCGCACCACGGGGTGTCGGCGACAGCACGGGGTGTCGGCGGGGAGGAGGTGACCCGGACCACATTGAGCGATCTCGACGATTCGGCGACCCGTCAGTGGTGCTTGTCGACGAAGCCACGGCGGGGTGCCGAGCCTAGGCTCGATGCGATCGCGGACATCGAGGAGGGCGCGTGACACAGCTCACAGAGATTCGGGCCTGGATCGATCGCTGCGTGCCCGGGCTGCTCCGCGAGCATCGGGTTCCGGCGTTGTCATTGGCGGTATCGGTCGGAGATGACAGCGTCGAGTTCGCCACCGGAACGCTGAACATGGCCACCGGGGTGGGTGCGACGACGGACTCCGCGTTCCAGATCGGCTCGATCACCAAGGTCTTCACCACCACTCTCGTGATGCAGCTCGTCGAGGATGGGCTCCTCGACCTCGATGCGGCGGTCCGTGATGTGCTGCCGGGCTTCCGCGTCGCCGATGCCGCGGCCTCTGGAGAGATCACCGTGCGTCATCTCCTCGACCACAGCAGCGGCTTCGACGGCGATGTGTTCGTCGGCACCGGCGCTGGTGACGACGCACTGGCCCGCTACATCGAGGTCCTCACCGACATTCCCCAGCTGTTCGCGCCCGGTGAGATGTTCTCCTACAACAACGCGGGTTTCTCGGTTCTCGGGCGAATCGTCGAGGTGCTCCGCGGCGAGCCGTACGAGAGCGTTCTGCGGAGTCGGCTGCTCGATCGTCTGGGCATGCGGCATGCGGCCGTGGACGCGGATGAGGCGATCCTGCATCGCGCTGCCGTCGGGCATCTCGAGTCGTCGGACGGGACGATCCGACCGACGGCTGTATGGGCGATGGAGAGATCAGGGAGCCCCGCCGGATCGAGACTGGCCATGAGCGCGGCCGACCTTCTCACCTTCGCTCGGATGCATCTGGCCGACGGCAGAGGCGTGGACGGTGCACGTCTGCTCTCCGAAGCTTCCGCGGCGCGGATGCGGTCGGAGCAGATCAGGCTCCCCGATATCCATCAGGGCGTCGCCTGGGGGCTCGGGTGGGAACTGTTCGAGCGCCATGGCAGGAGCCTGGTGGGACACGACGGCGGCACCATCGGCCAGTCGGCGCGGCTGCGCGTTCTGCCCGATCAGCGGGTCGCCATCGCCGTGCTCGCCAACGGAGGCTCATCGCATCCCGTCTTCGACGCGGTGGTCGATGAAGTGCTCCGCGTGACGGCAGGGATCGCACCGGATCCCGTTCCGGAGCCGGCGGGTCCCGCGCCGGTGGACGCGACCCGCTTCATCGGTCGCTACCGCTCCAGCACAGCCATCACCACGATCGGCCGAGCTCCCGACGGTCGACTGCTGCTCGAGCGCACCCCGCGCGGCGTCGTCGCCGAGCTCGGTGACCTGCCGTACCGCACCGAGCTCCTCTCCTGGCATGATGACGTGCTTCTGCCGCTGGAGCCGGAAGCGGGCATCCGGCAACCCGTCGCATTCATCGGTGACGACGGGCAAGGGCGAGCGCAGTATATTCACACCGGGCGAGCAGACCCGAGGATCGACTCATGATCGACGACCTCCATCGGCGCGCTGTCGTCGCCGATGCCCACAACGACCTGCTGTGCGCAGTGGCGAGTCGCCCTCCCGAGCAGTGGGCCGAGTTCTTCCGCGACCGCTGGCTGCCGCAGCTGCGAGCAGGAGGGGTCGATCTGCAGATCCTTCCGGTGTTCATCGACGACCCGTATCGACCGGAGGGAGCGCTGCGCCGCACGCTGCGCATGATCGAAGCCGCTCACCGGATGGCCGAGGGCAACGCGGATGCGGTGACGCTGTGCCTCACAGGTGCCGAAGTGGATCGCACGATCGCCGAGGGGCGCATCGCGCTGGTGCTGGCGCTGGAGGGGATGCCGGGGATCGGTGAGGATGTCGAACTGCTGCAGACAGTGCACCGGCTGGGTGTGCGTATCGGCTCGATCGCCCACTTCGGTCGCAGCTGGTTCGCGGATGGCAGCGGTGAGGACGCAGCCGGCAGCGGACTCACGCGCACCGGCATCAGGGCCGTGGCAGAGATGGAGCGCCTCGGGATGCTCTTCGACGTCAGCCACCTCGGCGCCGTCGGCGTCGATCAAGTGCTCGAGCTGTCCACGCGACCGGTCATCGCCACGCATTCGTCAGCGAGAGCACTGTTCGACCACCACCGGAACCTGGCCGATGATCGGGTCCGCGGCATCGCCGAGACCGGTGGAGTGGTGTGCGTGAACTTCTTCGCCCCGTTCCTGCACGAGAGCGAGCACACGATCGACGTCCTGGTCGACCACTTCGAGCATCTGGTGTCGGTCGCCGGCACCGACCACGTCGGGATGGGCCCGGACTTCGTGCGGGAGGTGCTCGCAGACACCACCGCACCCTGTTGCGTGCCGGACACGGTGGAGGGCGTCCCCGCGAACGCGTACCTGCCGGGGCTCGAGGGTCCCGAGGGGTTGCCGCTCGTTACCGAGGCGCTGCTTCGCCGAGGGTGGAATGAGACTGATATCCTCGCGGTGCTCGGCGGAAACGTGCAGCGACTGCTTCGCGCCGAGCTCGGCGTGAGCGGCGCCGACGGCGCACCCTGATTCGTCGGGCTCTACGAACGGGGCCACCCCTGTTCGACATGACCGACGAACGCTGCACGCGAACGCTGCCGCAGTATCGAGAGGAAGCGGGACCCGCCCTGGCCCCGTGGGCACGCCGTACCGATGCAAGGGAGCCGGGCATGCTGACTATTCGAGACCTATCGGTGGAGATCAGCCGCGGCGAGCGCACCGTGCGTCCGGTCACCGGCGTCGATCTTGTTCTGCACCGCGGTGAGACCCTCGGCATCGTCGGCGAGACCGGCTCGGGAAAGTCGATGACCGGACTCGCGGTGATGGGCATGCTGCCCGGTGGCGGAGTCGTGACGAGCGGATCGATCGACTTCGACGGCACCGAACTCGTGGGACTGGGCGCGGCGGAGTATCGCGCGATCCGCGGCAACGACATCTCCATGGTGTTCCAGGACTCGATGACGTCTCTGAATCCGACCAGGAGCATCGGCGATCAGGTGGCCGAGCCGCTGCGGCTGCACCGTGGCGCTTCCAAGCGCGCAGCCGCGCAGCGCGCCGAGGAGATGCTCGCGCTGGTCGGCATTCCCCGGCCTTCGGAGCGGATGGGCGACTTCCCGCATCAACTGTCCGGGGGAATGCGGCAGCGCGTGATGATCGCGATGGCCCTGATCTGCGAACCGCGCATACTGATCGCCGATGAGCCCACCACAGCGCTCGATGTGACGATTCAGGCGGAGATCCTCGAGCTGCTCGGCGATCTCAAGCAGCGACTCGGCATGGCGATGATCCTCGTCACGCATGACATGGGCGTGGTGGCACGGCACGCCGACCGGGTCGGCGTGATGTACGGTGGGCGACTCGTCGAGACCGCTGCGACTGCCGACCTCTTCCGTCACACGCGCCACCAGTACACGCAGGCCCTGCTCTCATCGATTCCATCACTTGTCCAGGACAAGGCGCTCGAGCTGTTCAGCATCCCCGGATCACCACCCGATCCCGCCGAACCGCAGGTGGGATGCCGCTTCGCCGCCCGCTGCGCGGCCGCCACCGATCAGTGCCGCACCCAGCTGCCGCTGGCCGTCGAGGGGCCGGGGGAGGGACACCTGTATTCGTGCTGGAACCCCGCCGGAGAGACGGCGCCGACCAACGAACAGCGTCGCTTCCCGCAGGCAGCGCAGGCATCGGGGGCAGCTCGGCTGCAGGTCGTGGGCCTGCACAAGGAGCACCCGGTGTCCGCGAAGGGGCTGTTCGGACGACGGCGCTCGGTCAAGGCGGTCGCCGGGGTCAGTTTCGAGGTCCGAGCCGGTGAGGCTTTCGGACTGGTCGGAGAGTCGGGATGCGGCAAGTCATCGCTCGGGCGGATGCTGGTGGCGCTCGATCGGCCGACCTCAGGTGATGTCCTGCTGGACGGCATCCGCGTCAGCGGAGTCAGCGCGCGCCGGCTCGGCTCCCGTCGCGCTCGGCTGCAGATGATGTTCCAGGATTCTCAGGCGTCACTCGATCCGAAGATGCGCATCGACGACATCCTTCGTGAACCGCTCGTGATCCAGGGCGTCGGCACTGCGGCCGAGCGCACCGATATGGCACGCGACATGCTCTCCAGCGTCGGTCTGGGTGCCTCCATCATGGAGCGGTACCCGCACGAACTGTCGGGCGGGCAGCGCCAGCGCGTCGGTCTGGCTCGCGCCCTGGCATTGGATCCCGATGTGCTGGTGGCCGATGAGCCCGTGAGCGCGCTGGACGTGTCCATCCGCTCACAGGTGCTCAATCTGATGCGCACCATCCAGCTCGAGCGCGGGCTCTCCAGCGTCGTCATCTCGCATGACCTCGCCGTCGTACGGTATCTCGTCGACCGGGTGGGAGTGATGTATCTGGGCGTGCTGGTCGAGGTCGGAGTCACCGACGACGTCTACGACAAGCCCGCGCATCCCTACACCGCCGGTCTTCTCGCCGCAGTGCCCACGGCCGATCCCGGGTTCGCCGAACCCGCTGGCGGCCGGGTCCGGGGCGAACTGCCCAGCCCTCTCGACCCGCCCAGCGGATGCCGGTTCCGCACCCGCTGCCCGCTGGCGACCGAATTGTGCGCGCGCGTCGAACCCGGACTCGAGGCCGTCGGCGACGGACACACGGTGGCCTGCCACCACCCACTGCAGCCGAAATCGGACGAGGCGCCGGCACAGGAGGTGCGATGATGCGGTTCATCATCCGACGGGTTCTCGTGTCGCTGGCCGTGCTGCTGGGAATCTCGCTCGTCGTGTTCCTCATGCTGCACCTGATCTCGGACAGTCCGGGACGGGCCGCGCTCGGTCAACAGGCGACGCAGGTCGCCGTGGACGCGTTCAACCGCGAGCACGGCTACGACCGCCCGGTGCTGGTCCAGTACGTCGACTACCTCGTCCAACTGCTGCACGGCGACCTCGGGCGCTCCTACAAGCTCAACGAGAACGTCGCCACGCTGCTGCTGCAGAACGCCCCGCGTAGTGCCGTGCTGTCGTTCGCCGGGCTGGCTCTCGCGCTGGTGGTCGCGGTGCCGCTGGGCATCCTGCAGGCAGTCCGGCGCGGGCGGCTCGTAGACAGGGCAGCCACGTCGATCTCCTACCTGCTCTATGCGACGCCTTCCTTCCTCGTCGGGCTGGTCCTGATCGGCGCCTTCAGCCAGACCATTCCGCTGTTCCCCGCCGAGGCGTCGCAGTCCAGCTCGCCCTGGGTCGTGTTCACCGAACCCAGGTCAATGGCGCTGCCGCTCATCACCCTGGCGATCACGAACGTCGTGGTGTTCTCGCAGTATCAGCGTTCTGCCGCATTGGAGCAGCTCGGCATGGACTACATCAAGGTCGCACGGGCCAAGGGGGCCCCCGAGCGCATCGTGCTGACACGTCACCTGATGCGCAATGCAATCACCCCGATCATCACGCTGGTCGGCGTGCTGATCCCGACACTCCTGGCGGGGAATCTGATCGTCGAGGCGGTCTTCAACTATCCGGGACTCGGGCTGCTCTTCCTGAACAGCCTTCATCGAGAGGACTATCCGGTGCTGCTCGCATACACTCTGATCGGCGGTGCGCTGACCGTCGCCGGCAACCTCGTCGCCGATCTCGTCGTCGCTCGCGCCGACCGGCGGATCGAGCTGGGAGCATGAGCGCCCCCAGGGGTGCAGCCGAGGAGCTGCCCCCGCTGGCGACCCGGGCACCCCTGTCGCGTTCGGCGGTGCTGAGGGCGCTGTGGCGTAGCGGATCCGGTCGGGCCGGAGTGGTGATCCTCCTCGCTCTGGTGCTGTTCTGCTACCTCGGGCCGATGATCCACCCGACGAACCAGTCCGATGTCGACCTGCTCAATGCCGCGATGCCACCCGGGGGCGAGTACCTGCTCGGCACGGACGGCAACGGGTTCGACGTTCTCGGCAGGCTCATGCAGGGCGGTCAGGTCTCGCTGCAGATCGGTCTGCTCGCCGCGGCATTCGCCACGACGCTCGGCACGATCTACGGCGCCGTGGCCGGTCTGATCGGCGGTGTCGTGGACGGCATCATGATGCGCATCGTCGATGTCCTGTTGTCGATCCCCTTCCTGTTCTTCGTGCTGATCATCGCCGCGCGCTTCACGGCGACACCGCTCACACTCAGCCTCGTCATCGGCGGGTTCTCGTGGCTGGTCGCTGCGCGTCTGATCCGCGGCGAGGTGCTCTCACTGCGGGTACGCGAGTTCGTTCTGGCCGCGCGACTGATGGGGGCGGGCAACAGGCGCCTGATCTTCAGCCATCTCATCCCCAACACATTCGGCGTCATCATCGTCAACCTCACGTTTCAGGTCGCCGACTCCATCATCGTCCTGGCCGCGCTCGGTTACCTCGGCTTCGGTCTCAGCTATCCCGTCACCGACTGGGGCAGTCAGCTCTCCAGCGGCGTCTCATTCCTGGCGGCGGACTACTGGTGGCTGATCTACCCCGTCGGAGGGTGCATCGTGCTCACAGTGCTCGCCCTGAACCTGCTCGGCGACGCCTTGCGCGACGCCATCGAGCACAGGTCGCTCTGATGTCACGGGCCGCTGTGTCGGGGTCGACGGATCGACCCGCCGGAATATGTCGGGATCCCTCAACGGCGCGAGCACGGTATGGCGCACTCTCGAAGCATCGGATGACCGCACCATCGACGGACCGATCCATCTCCCAACCCGAACGAGGAGCACAGCACATGTCGCAGGTTCCGCGGAGGCGAGGACGCCTCCTTATCGCCCTGGTCACGGCCGGGGTGCTGATCATGACCGGATGCAGCTCACCCGCTGCGCCGGTGGACACGTCGTCGTACGACACGATTCCCGCCGAGAGCGGGACTCCGGTCGACGGCGGTGTGGTGACGATCGCACTCACGCCCGGTCTCACCCCGAACTACATCTATCCGTACCCGCCGGCCGCGGCGAACGGAGCGGTCATCGGCTACGACCTCATGTGGCGGGCGCTGTACCGCACCAGCCTCGAGGGCGAGCCCTTCGATGCGGCGACCAGCCTCGCCGAGGCACCCGTGCTCAGTGACGACGGTCACACCGCGACGATCGCGCTGAAGGACTATCGCTGGTCCAACGGCAATCCGGTCACCGCCGACGATGTCGTCTTCACCTTCGACTTGCTCAAGGCCGCCGTCGCAGAGAGCCCTGCGAACTGGGTGTTCTACACGCCGGGGCAGTTCCCCGACGGCGTGACGGCGACGGCTGCGGATGAGAAGACCCTCACCTTCTCGTTCGAGACGCCGTACAACCCGTCGTACCTGGTGTCGCTGCTGCAGCTGCTGTTCGTGATGCCCGCGGCGGACTGGAGCATCGCCGAGACCGGTGGACCGCTGCTCGATCACCGCGACCCGGCGAACGCCACGGCGATCTACCACTACCTCACCGCGCAGTCCTCGGACCAATCGACGTTCGCGACGAACCCGCTGTGGCAGGTCGTCAACGGTCCTTACCAGCTGTCCGCGTTCGAGCCGACCACCGGGTCGTTCTCGCTCGCACCCAACGCGGAGTACTCGGGGCCGGGGGACTCGCGTATCGAGCGGGTCGACTTCAAGGCGTTCACGTCGCCTTCGGCGGTGTACAACCAGTTCGCGGCGGGCGAGCTCACCGCGGGGCGCCTCGACGCCAGCTTCGCCTCGAAGATCGATGAGCTGCGTGAGAAGGGGTACAACGTGTACGGGGCGCCGTCGCCAGCGCGCTTCGACGGTCTGGTGATCAACTTCGACAACACCGTCGACAACTTCGACAAGGTCATCGGGCAGCTCTACATCCGCCAGGCGCTGCAGCACCTGATCGATCAGGCCGGTTACATCAAGAGCCGGGGCATCCACAGCGGCACGGCCACCGAGAACTACAGCACCGGCGGACTGAACTCGGCGTATCCGCCGGACTTCGGCGACGAGCCCACTTACCCGTTCGACGTGAAGGCTGCTGAGAAGCTCCTCACCGACCACGGCTGGAAGGTGGACGCCGAGAACGGCACGACCTGCATCCGACCCGGAACCGGCGACGATCAGTGCGGTGAGGGCATCCCCGAGGGCCAGAGCATCACCTTCACGATCGCGTCGGCGAACGACCCGGCCTATGTCGGTGCCCGCGACCTCGCCTTCGTGTCGCAGCTGAAGAAGGTCGGCATCGATGCCAAGGTCGTCAGCAAGTCGCTGAGTTTCATGTACGAGAACTACGGCAACTCCTACGCACCCGACAACGCGAACGAATGGGCGATGCAGGACTTCGGCGCTTTCGTCCAGACCGCGTACCCGACGAGCAACAACGCCTTCAACACCGGCGGCAGCTTCAACCTGGGCAGCTACAGCGATCCCGAGGCAGACGAGCTGATCGCGGCGAGCACCTTCGGATCCGATCCGAACGCGCTCAGCGCCGAGGTCAGCATGCTCTCGAAGGATCTGCCGGTGCTGTTCTTCCCCACGCCGGATAACCTCATCGTCTGGAAGAAGACGCTGTCCGGCCCGCCGTCGACCTTCCGCTCGATGCTGAAGTTCGCGTACTCTCCGGAGCAGTGGTACTTCACGGAGAAGCAGTAGGACGCCGCCGATGAGTGCGCAGATGCCCAGGTTCATGCGGCCGATCCCGTCGATCGACCCAGCCGGGCCGGAGCTTCCCGCAGCCGAGGCGATCGGCGCGCTCATCGGTGATGCCCGTGTGGTGGCTCTCGGCGAGGCCGCGCACGGCATCGTCGAGTTCACAGCCCTCGGCGACGCGCTGCTTCGCGAGCTGGTGAGCAGGCACGGGGTGACCGCCTTCGTGATGGAGTCGGGGTTCGCCGAGGGTCTGCTCATCGACGAGTGGATCCACGGCGGCCCGGGCGAGGTGGAGGAGATCGCGCGGCTCGGAATCACCTACGGCTTCGGATGGACGGAAGGGATCCGTCGCCAACTCACCTGGATGCGGGACTGGAACGCAGCCGGGGGAGACCTGCGGTTCTACGGCATGGATCTCCCGGGGTCGGCGACATCGCCGGGTGCCGCCGTGGCCGTGTGCCTCGCGCGGATCACGCCTCGACGCGGCGACGAGGAGCTGCTCCGGCTCGCCGATCTCGGCGGGCGCACCGAGGCCGCGGTCGCATATGCGGAGATGTCGGATACCGCACGCAGCGCTCTGATCGCTTCACTGCGCGAGCTGATCGCGCGGGTGCGGGCCGAGTCCGACGAAGTGGCACTGCGCTGCGCGGACTCGATCGAAGCGTTCCTCGCCGAACTGGATTGGCGCTGCGAAAGCGGACCGTACCCTCGTGAGTCGTTCATGGCGCGCATGGTGTCCTGGATCGCCGCCCGCGAGGAGCGCATCCTCGTCTATGCGCACGACACGCATCTGCGGCGCACGCCACTGGAAGGGCGCGAGTGGCTCGGCGCATTGCTCGCACGAGAGTTCGGCGACCGGATGCGGGTCATCGGCACGACCTACGGGTCGGGCCCCGTCGTGGTGTTCACAGACCGATCCGCGCGCCCGTACGACTGCGATGTGGAACTGCGAGAGCGCGGACCGGGAGAGGGCACGATCGAGAGGATGCTCGAGCGGATGCTCGGTGACGGCGATGGTCTGTTCGTCGACCTGCGCGCGGCTGAGGCCGCCGACTTCGCCTCGGCGAACGGCATGCTCGCCAGCGGCCGTCTGGAGGCCGTGGATGATCTCCCCGCGACCTTCGACGCGCTGATCCACCTGTCACGCGTGCAAGCCGCGCCCGGCGCGTTCGAGCGACTGCGGGACGAGTTCGACGACGTGGTGAGGCGGTCATGACGATCGACTACCCGTCCGCGCGGGTCGACGACTTCGTGGCGGACGTCGCCGGCATCCCGATTCCGGATCCCTATCGCTGGCTCGAGGCAGAGACCGACGAGGTGAGGGCCTGGCAGGAGGCCCAGACCGCGCTGACGACCAGGACTCTGGCCGCACACGGACGGATGGATGCCGCGCTCGCTCTCATCCGCCGCCACGAGCGGGGCCTGCGGCCCCAGCTGCCGCGCCACGGCGGCGGGAACTGGTTTCGGGTCGACGGCGGCGACATCGTGATGAGCGGGCAGCCGTACGGGACGGGGCGCCGGCTCGTGTCGCTGAGCGACTTCGACGCACCCGGCCACCCTGCCGTGCTGTCGTGGTTCGCGCCCTCCCCGGACGGCCGTGTGCTCGCATTGGGAGTCTGTACGGACGGCACTGAGCACAACAGCATCCGACTCATCGATGTGCCCACGGGCAGCATCCGTGCCGACGCGCCCGCAGAAGTGCTGCACAGCGCGTGGGGAGGCGGTGTCTCGTGGCTGCCCGACAGCTCGGGGTTCCTGTTCCTCGCCCTCGACGGCGCGGCGGCGGATTTCCGTCAACTCGTCTACCGGCATGCACTGGGCGGCGTCGGTCCGTCGACCGTCGAGGAGATCCCGCTGCCGGCCGGGTCCCGCGAGTACACCCGCATCCAGTTCTCCCCCGATGGTCGGTGGGCCGTCGCAAGTCATCGGGTCGGCACGCCCATCCCCGTCGCCGTCCGCGATCTGCGTGCCGGCACGCCGTGGAGACCGTTCATCGACGACTGCCCGGACACGATCGCCGGGCACATCATCGGCGATGAGTACATCGCCGTATCCGATCACGGAGCATCGCGCGGTCGGGTCATCGCCATCCCCCTCGACGCACCGCACCCCGGGGACCCCGCGACATGGCGGGTGCTCGTCCCGGAGGGGAGGGCGGTGCTCAGGTCCCTTCGACCTGTCGGTGACCACCTGTACCTCGGCGGCTTCATCGACACGGCGGCGCGGATACGCGTGCTGGGGGCAGACGGCCACGATGTCGGCGAGGTGCCGCTGCCCGGCGACGGCGCGATCGGAGAAGCGTTCTTCCCGCTGACCGCACTCGATCCGGACGACGGCAGCGGTGAGTTCCTGTTCACCTATTCCACGCTGACGACCGCGTGGGGCGCGTACCGGCATCGCCCGGGCGACGAACGCATCGAGGAGCTGATCGCACCACCATTACGCATCGATGCGTCAGTCGAATACCGCACGGCGATCGCGCCGGACGGCACCGCTGTGCCCTACCACGTGGTCAGGACGACGGACGCGGATCGGCCGGGCCCGGCGCTGATCTCGGCGTACGGCGCGGCCGGCATCCCCACCCTGCCGCAGTATCAGCCCGACCTCGCCGCGTTCGTCGCAGCAGGTGGAACCCTGATCCAGGCGTATCTGCGCGGCGGGGGTGAATTCGGCCGGGACTGGTTCCGCGGAGCCGACCGCGAGCTTCGCGGCGTGCGCGACGAGGACCTCATCGCCGTCACTCAGGATGTGATCGCACGCGGCATCAGCGAGCCGCGGATGCTGGCGCTCACCGGCGGATCCGACGGCGGGCTGATGTGCGGCGTGGCCGTCACCCGGCATCCGCAGCTGTGGCGTGCCGTACTGCCGCGGGCCCCGCTGCTGGACCTCATCGGCGGCATCCGCATCCCCTATCTCGATTTCGTGATCCGCAAGGCATGGGGCGATCCGGACGACCCCGAGGACGTGCGACGGCTGCGCCGCTGCTCGCCCTACGAACTCGTCACCGAGTCGGAGTTCCCGCTCGTCTACGTGCAGGCCGGTGCTGCCGATCCGCGCTGCCCTCCGGCGCAGGCGCGAAAGTTCGTCGCTCGGATGCAGGCAGCGCAACGGGGCGATCAGCCGATCCTGCTGCACGTGTTCGAGGACGCCGGGCACGGCGCGGGGACCAGCGACGAGGTGCTGCGGGCACAGGATGCGGAATGGCTGGCCTGCCTGATGGCCGCGCTGGATCTCAGCGATCGCGTGTGATCGACAGCAGACGCAGCTGGAGCTGCACGGCGAAACGTGCGTTCGGATCGTCGAGATCCAGCCGGCCCACTTCGGCGACCCGCCGCAGCCGATAGCGGAACGTGTTCTGGTGCACGAACATCACAGATGACGCCAGCGCGACATCCCCCTGCGCGTCCAGCCAGGAGCGCAGCGTGTCGACGAGGCTCGCCTGGTGCGCCTCGTCGTACGCCATCAGTCGCGCGAGCGGGCCGGAGGGCACATCGCGGGAGGCTCCGGCGAGCTCGAGCAGCAGGGACTCGGCATGCACATCCTCCAGCCGTGCGACCCGGGTCTCGACGACGTCAGCACGCAGCACCCTGAGAGCGCGGTCGGCACTGGAACGTGAGCGCGGCAGCTGCGCGATCTCCTGAACGACGCTGCCGATGCCGACGAACGGACGCTGCGCCGAGCGCATCCGGGAGAGGAATTCCTCGGCCAGACGCATGGCGCTCTCCTCGGCATCCGCTGTTGACGACGAGACCGGCAGGACACCGTAGGCCACGTCGCCCACCAGCCCGACCGTCGACCGCGGGTGCGCGAACAGCAGATGCACCGAGAACGCATCGGCCACGCGTTTGCGCTCGGCGGCCAGCGCGGCGTGCGGGAGCTGATCCGTCGCCGGCGTGTGAAGCGACAGTGCGAGGACCACGGCCGGCTCGTCGCGCAGACCGAGACGGTGCGCGGACTCGGCAGCGCCCTGGCCGCCATCGAGCACGCCCCGCAACTGCTCGGCACGCAGTCGGCGTTCGGCATCCGCGTCAGTCCGCTGCCAGACCAGGTGCATCGCGACGAGCTTCGCGGAGTCCCGCAGCGCTCGGATCTGCTCAGCGGTGAGCGGTTCTGGCGAGGCGACCCAGATGGTGCCCAGCATCTCGTCGCCGGCGCGCACGGCGATCACCGTCCGCTGGCTGTCGGGGTCGTCCGTGGGCGGCGGCACGACCACGGGGACGTCGCTGCGGGTGATCTGCTGCAGTACCCCGGTCTCCTCCAGTACCCGGGTGTAATGCGGTGGCAGTTGCCGACCCCGCGGGGTCGCGCTCGGGCTGCGCTCCTGTCCGTGCGAGAACGCGAGCAGCTGGGAGTTGCGGTCCTCGATGGTGACCGGCGCTTCCAGAAGCGCGGCGATCGCGTTGGCCATTGCGAAGAGGTCTCCGGCAAGAATTCCGCCGAAGGTCACCGGGCGCGCCTCGTCTGGCCCTCCCGGGGTCATCAGCGAGCGGAACAGACCGGCCAGATGCGCCCAGGTGGTGCCGCGCGAGAGTGTGAACAGCACGACGCCGGTCCGGTGCGCGGCTTCGACGAGGGCATCATCCGCCGCGAAGGGAGCGCGAACGACCAGCCCCGCAGCACCGCTCAGACCCAGGCGCGTGATCACCTGCAGCACGTCGGCGCTCTCCTGCAATCCGACCCCGAGCACGATCGCATTGCGCGGCGCCTCCGGCTCATCGCGAGGATCGTGGATCGCCACGGCTTCGATGCTGCGATCCGACGTGATGTCACCGGCGACGAGTTCCAGGAGCGTGCCGCCGAGCTCCTCCATGACATGCACCAGACTCGCCTGGGGACGGTGGTTCATGGCAGGACACACGCTTGCGAGGCTAGCACCGGCCCTGCCTGCCGGAGTGACCAGAGCGACGGCGCGGATCGACGATGCGTCGGGGGGATCATGACACCGGAACCCACTCCCGCCTGACCGTGTACCCGGCGAGGACATCGGGATCGGGCGTCACGCCGATCCCCGGTCCGGTAGGCACAGTCAGCTGCCCGTCGACGAGCCGGAAGGGCTCGGTCAGATCCTCCTCGAAGTAGCGGTCGGATGCGGAGGTGTCGCCGGGCAGCGTGAAGCCGGGCAGCGATGCCAGCGCGACGTTGGCCGCGCGGCCGATGCCGGTCTCCAGCATCCCCCCGCACCACACCGGCACACCGCGCTCAGCGCACACGTCATGAATGCGACGCGCCTCCAGGTAGCCGCCGACCCGGCCGGCCTTGATGTTGACGATGCGGCAGGCGCCGAGTTCGATGGCCGTCATGGCCGCGCGCGCCGAGAGGATGGACTCGTCGAGGCAGATCGGCGTCCGCAGCCGCCGGCCGAGCTCCGCGTGCCCCAGCAGGTCGTCCATCGGCAGCGGCTGCTCGACCAGTGAGAGATCGAAGGCGTCCAGCTGGAGAAGGTGGTCAGTGTCGGTTCTGCGGTAGGCGGCGTTGGCGTCCACCTGCAGCATGATGTCACCGAAGCGCTCTCGGACGGCACGGACCGGTTCGATATCCCACCCGGGCTCGATCTTCAGCTTGATGCGAAGGTAGCCGTCGGCGAGGTACTTCGCGACCTCGTCGAGCAGTTCGGGTAGGGAATCGGCGATGCCGACCGAGACGCCGCAGGCCACCTGCTCACGCACTGAGCCCAGCGCGGTGGAGAGCCGAACACCGCGAGCCCGCAGATCCGCGTCGAGGACCGCTGTCTCGAGCGCGGCCTTGGCAAGACGGTTCTCCTTGAACGGAGCGAGGGCCGCCCCCACACCGTACCCGTCCAGGTCCGGGATGCCGGACAGCCCGGGGATCAGGTGGCGCCGGAGCACGTCCGCGACCCCCAGGCTGTACTCGCCGGAGTACAGCGGAGCCTCGCTCGCGCCGCTCTCGCCCCACCCCTCGGAATCGTCCGTCACAGCGCGCAGCAGCACCGTCTCACGTACCGCCTCCGTGCCGAAGGAGGTGCGGAATGCTCCCACCAGCGGCATCTCCACATGCAGGATCTCCACGCCCTCGAGCTTCATGGCCTCTCCGCCCTGTCGATGATGTACCAGCCGGAGCGGTGGAAGCCGCGGATCGTCGCACCCTCCTGCAGCAGTCGACCGAGTGTTTCTCGGATCGCGAGGCGCCACGCTGCGGCCATCGCCTGATCGTTGGCGCGCAGCGCCTCGATGTCGTCGGGGATCTGCACGAGCACGGTCTCTGTGTCGATCCCATCCATCACGGGATATCCATCACGGCCGGCGCGGACCGCGACGGTCGCGTCGGGGAAGGCCGTGATCGCCTCGAGGACAGCAGCGTCCGTGCCTGCGGAGTCGGCGATCGTCCGTGCATCCGGCCGCCCTGCGCACGCCTCGATGACGGACGGATCCAGCAGCCGCCAACCGACCAGCAGACGGTCGGTGATGTCGTCACGGTTGATGTCGTCATCCATCGTTCCGTAGAGGTCGACCCGATATGACATGACGCGCGCCCCGAGCTTGCCGAGATTGAAGTGGGCGTTGCGGCGGATGAGCGGATCGAACGTCCAGGTGATCGTGCGCGCACCGTTTCGCAGCGCCCACGCCCGCTGATGCAGCTTCAGAGCGAAGCCCACGCCGCTCCCGCGGGCTCGTGGCAGTGCACCGGCGATGTGGCTGTGCAGGCGACGTTGCGCAGGCGGACCGAAGAATCCCAGGCACGCGCCCGCAAGGCCGTGCTCATCGAAGGCACCGCTGACATAGCCCTCGGCGGTCCGCATGGCGCTGAGCATGTCGGCGGTGACGGGAGGGTTGGTCTCGCCGGTGCGCCAGACCTCCTCTATGAGGGCGCGCACGGCGCGATGATCCTCGATGCGGTCCAGCACCGCGATGCGCATGCCGGATGCGGATGCGGCAGCGGCGGCATCCGCATCTGCGGCGGCGATCAGCAGCTGCTCGTCTGCGGCGGACGTCATCGTCATCGGCGATCCGCCATCGGTGCGGAGATGGTGCCTGCGGACGAGGTGTCGACGGCGAGGTGTGCTGACTCGGCCAGCAGCTCCGCGATCAGCTCGCTGAGCAGTCGCGTCCGCCCTGGCAGCTCGGCGACCACGACGTGCTCGTCGTCGGCGTGCGCTCCGCCGCCGACCGCGCCCAGCCCGTCGAGCGTGGGCGTGCCGACTCCGGCCGTGAAGTTCCCGTCTGAGGCTCCGCCCACGGATACCTTCTGCAGCGGCGCCAATCCGATCCGCGCCGCGATGCGTTCTGCCCGCTGGAAGAGCGCCGCCGAGGATTCCGGCGCCAGCGGTGGGCGATTGATGCCGCCCTCGACCGACACCGAGGCGCCCGCGTCGCGTGGCCGCAGAGCGAGGATCGCCTCGTGAGTGCGCTGCTGCTCGGCGACCGAGGCGGCGCGCACGTCCACGTTCAGCAACGCGTGGGCAGGGACGGTGTTGGACGTGGTGCCGGCGTGTGCCGTCGTGGGCGTGACGGTGGTGCCGCAGGTCGCGTCGGCGAGGGCGGCCACTGCTTGGATCTGGTGGGACAGCTCGATGGTGGCGTTGACGCCCTGTTCGGGATCGAGGCCGGCATGGGAGGCGCGGCCGTGAACGTGCACCTCATACCGCGACACCCCCTTGCGCACCGTCTTCAGAGCCCCGCCCGGCCCCGCAGCCTCCAGCACGAGAGCGGCGGCGCAGCCGATCGCCTCCTGCTCGATGAGTGGACGGGAAGTGGGGGATCCTGGCTCTTCGTCTCCGGTGATCAGCAACGTGACACCATCAAGATCCGACAGTGCTGCCAGTGCATGGAACGCCATGACCAGGCCCGCCTTCATGTCGAAGGAGCCGGGGCCGTGCAGGACGCCTTCGTGAACCACTGCGGGGCGCGTCCTTATCGATCCGACCGGCCAGACGGTGTCGTGGTGCCCGAGCACGAGCACGCGTTTCTGCGTACCGAACCGCCACCGTAGATGCGTGCGGCCATCGATCACGATCCGCTCGGCGCCGACGCCCAGCATCCGCGCCCCGAGGTCCGCGACCGCGTCACCGCTGCGGGCGACCGCGACGAGGTCGTCGGAGGGGGACTCGCATCGTACGAGGTGCTGGATGTCCGCGATCATCGCGGCGGTGCGGTCGGGCATCGGTGCTCCTCTGCTGTGGCATGTCTGACCCTGAGCCCCCATCCTGGTCTGCCGCGCTTCGGCCGCGGTTGTCGAGATCACCGAACGGCGGCGCCGTTCTTGGTCGGGACCGATGGACCGTCCGCGCGGCGTCGTCCATCTGCGTCCGCACGCCCCGCCTGACCCCGTCCCCTCCCCGTCCCCTCCCCGTCCCCGTCCCTGCCGACACCCCGGTTTCTCGCCGAGACCCCGGCCTGCGGACGCCCGCACCACGGGGTGTCGGCGACAGCACGGGGTGTCGGCGACAGCACGGGGTGTCGGCGGGGAGGGGGTGAGGAACGCGGGAAAGGGGATTCCCTCTTGCGTTCAGCGCGCGTGCAGGAATAGGCTCGAAGGCTGTCGAGCCGACCGGCCGATGACGCCGAGCCTGAGGAGGACACCATGGCCACGATGACTGTCACGACGTTCGTCGCCCTCGGTTCGCGCGCACCCCGCTCGCGCAGCTGATCCGGGGCAGCGCTCGCCGCCGCCCGCCCCACATACATCGGATGCCGCGCATCCGCGCCCTTTTCGTCACCGATCGCTACGCAACTGAGAGCCATGTCTGTCACTTCCTCCTCGTCGTCCCTCTCCACCTTCGCCGCGCTCTGGCGACTGAAACCCTTCATACGTCCGATCTTCGGCCGTCTCATCGGCGGTGCGCTCAGCGCGTTGGGTGCCGCTGTCATCGCCCTGATGATCCCGATCGTGCTCGAGCAGATCGTCAAGAACTTCAACCTCGAGGCGAGCGCCGGTTCACTCGGATTCGTCTTCGCCGGGGCCTTCGGCGTGCTCGCCCTCGCGCTCGGCGAGGCGGTCATGGTGTGGCTGCGCCGCTGGTTCGTGCTGACGCCGGCGACCGAGGTCGAGTTCCAGATGCGCTCCCAGCTGTACTCGCGCCTGCAGAACCTTCCGGTCGCCTTCCACGACCGCTGGCAGTCCGGTCAGCTGCTCAGCCGCATGATGCAGGACATCGGACTGATCCGGCGGTGGATCGCCTTCGGCCTGATCCTGCTGGTCGTCAACATCCTCACCATCGTCATCGGCGCCGTGCTGCTGTTCCGCTGGCACTGGCTGCTGGGCGTGATCTTCATCCTCACCGGCATCCCGCTGTGGATCTCGGGCTACCTCTTCGAGAAGCGCTACGGCACGCTCGCACGCCGCAGCCAGGACCAGGCCGGCGACCTCGCCACCAGCGTCGAGGAGAGCGTGCACGGCATCCGCGTGCTGAAGGCGTTCGGTCGGGGCAAGCACGCGCTCTCGCGATTCAGCCGGCAGGCCGAGACGCTGCGCGAGACCGAGCTGAGCAAGGCCCGTGCGGTGGGTCAGATCTGGTTCTGGCTCGACCTGATGCCGCAGATCGCCTTCGGGCTGAGCCTGATCGCGGGCATCTGGCTGATCTCGGTCGGCGAGATCGACGTCGCGCAGCTGTTCGCCTTCTTCGCGATGGCGACCGTGCTGCGCTGGCCGATCGAGTCGATCGGCTTCCTGTTCTCGTTCATGCTCGACGCCCGCACCGCGACCGACCGCGTGTTCGACATCTACCAGGAGACGAACTCCATCACCGATCCGGAGAACCCGGTTCGCATTTCCGAGCCGCGCGGCGAGCTCGCCTTCGAAGGCGCCCGTTTCCGCTACCAGGATGCCGGCGCCGACGAGCGCGACCTGCTGGACGGCATCGACCTGGTGCTGCGTCCGGGTGAGACCATGGCGCTGGTGGGGCTCACCGGCTCCGGCAAGACCACGCTCACCACCCTGCCCGCGCGTCTCTACGACGTCACGGGCGGGCGCGTCACGCTCGACGGCATCGACATCCGTGACCTGGAGCTCAGCGAGCTGCGGCGCCACGTCGCGATGGCGTTCGAGGACGCGACGCTGTTCTCGGCATCCGTGCGCGAGAACGTGCTGCTGGGCCGGGCCGACCTCGACATCCACAGCGCGGAGGGCGACCGGATCCTGCGCGAGGCGCTCGACGTCGCGCAGGCCGGCTTCGCGGACGATCTGCCCGAGGGTCTCGAGACGATCATCGGCGAGGAAGGTCTGAGCCTCTCCGGCGGCCAGCGTCAGCGTCTCGCTCTCGCCCGCGCCGTCGCCGCGGCACCCCAGGTGCTCGTGCTCGACGACCCGCTGTCGGCGCTCGACGTCGACACCGAGGCCCTCGTCGAAGAGGCGCTGCGGCACGTGCTGGCCGAGACCACCGCGCTGATAGTGGCGCATCGTCCCTCGACGGTCGCGCTCGCCGACCGCGTCGCGCTGCTGCAGAAGGGCCGCATCACCGCGGTCGGCACGCACTCCGAGCTGCTGCGCACCAGCGCGCACTACCGCCACGTGATCTCCAGTCTCGAGGCGGAGGAGGCCGCGCGCACCGGCGCGATCCCGATCATCACCGAGACCATGGACGCGGCCGCGCGAGACGAAGCATCCGCCACCGAAGAGGAGGTGCAGGCATGACCATCACCGGAACCCAGGACGAGGATCGCTCGAACTACACGAAAGAGGAGAGCCGCGCCATCCGGCAGCGCTCGCTGCGCCTGCTCGGGTCACTGATCCATCCGTTGCGTCTGCGCATCGTGATCGCCGCCCTCGTGCTCGTGATCTCGACCGCACTGCAGGTCGCGGGCCCGATCATCATCGGCATCGGGCTGGACAATGCCCTGCCGCAGCTGCTGCAGACGGCGGACTGGATGCCAGCGGTCATGGTCACCGTGGTGTACCTGGTCGCCGGCATCCTCGGCTCGGCGCTGATCGGCTTCTACGTCGTCCTCGCCGCGCGCATCACCCAGGCCGTGCTGCTGGATCTGCGAAAGCGGATCTTCCTGCACACGCAGCGCCTCAGCCTCGAGTTCCACGAGTCGTACACCTCGGGCCGTATCATCTCCCGTCAGACCAGCGACCTCGACTCGATCCGCGAGCTGCTCGACGGCGGCCTGAACAACCTCGTATCCGGCGTGCTGTTCGGCCTGTTCACCTTCATCGCGCTGGTGATCGCCGACTGGCAGGCGGGCATCATCCTGCTGCTGGCGGGCGTGCCGCTGCTGCTCCTGATGCGCTGGTTCTACAAGCGCTCGCAGCTCGTGTACCGCGAGTCGCGCGTGATCAGCGCGAAGGTGATCGTGCAGTTCGTCGAGACGATGACCGGCATCCGCGCAGTGAAGTCATTCCGCAAGGAGCCTCGCAACGACGTGACCTTCCGCAAGGTCGCCGGCGACTACCGTGACATCAACCGACGCTCCATGGTGCTGTTCGGCACGTTCGAGCCGGGGCTGATGTCGGTCGCGGCCCTCACACTGGCCGGGGTCGTGCTGTGGGGCGGCATCCGCGTGGCCGACGGCGTCCTCGGCGTCGGCGTGCTGCTGGCGAGCGTGCTGTACGTGCGCAACTTCTTCGCGCCCATGCAGGAGATCGCGATGTTCCTGAACTCCTACCAGTCGGCCACGGCGGCACTGGAGAAGGTGTCGGGCGTGCTCGACGAGGTGCCCACCGTTCCGGATCCCGACAAGCCCGTCGACCTCTGGGAGTCGCGTGGCGCGATCCGCTTCGACGAGGTCACGTTCGGGTACAACGGCGAGAAGACGATCCTGCCGAACTTCACGCTCGACATCCCCGCCGGGCAGACGATCGCGCTGGTGGGCACGACCGGTGCCGGCAAGTCGACGCTCGCCAAGCTCGTGTCGCGCTTCTACGACCCGAGCGAAGGTGCGGTCACGCTCGACGGCGTCGACCTGCGGATGCTGCATCCCAAGGACCTGCGTCGTGCGATCGTGATGGTCACGCAGGAGGCGTACCTGTTCAGCGGGACCGTCGCCGACAACATCGCGCTGGGCAGGCCCGACGCGACGCTCGATGAGATCCGCGCCGCGGCGCGCGCGGTCGGCGCCGACGAGTTCATCTCCTCGCTGCCGGACGGCTACAGCACCGACGTGAACAAGCGCGGCGGTCGCGTGTCGGCCGGACAGCGTCAGCTGATCTCGTTCGCGCGCGCGTTCCTCGCCGATCCTGCGGTGCTGATCCTCGACGAGGCGACCGCCTCGCTGGACATCCCGTCGGAGCGGCTCATCCAGGACGCGCTGCAGACCCTGCTCGCCGACCGGACGGCGATCATCATCGCGCACCGGCTGTCGACGGTCGCGATCGCCGATCGGGTTCTGGTGATGGAGCACGGCCGGATCATCGAGGATGACACCCCCGAGGCGCTCATCAACGGCACCGGCAAGTTCGCCCAGCTGCACGCCGCCTGGCAGCAGACCCTGGTCTGACCCGTCCAAGCCCGTCTATATGGCGCAAACCGCCCTGATTCCGGTCGAAACAGGGCGGTTCACGCCATATAGACGGGCGGTTAGGCTGAGCGTGTGGATCCGATCTGGGCGGCGGCGGTCGAGCTGTGGTGGATCGCGCCGACCGTCGCCGGAGCAGGCGCGGTGGGAATCCTCACGATTCGGAGGCAGCGAGGCATGAACGGGAGACGGCTCGGCTACGACGCGGCACGACTCGAGCTGCGTCAGGCGCAGACTGCAGCGCGCGGCGCGGCGGACGCCGTGCGCGTGGCCAGGGCCGATGCGGCCCGCGTCGCCGCCGACCGCGCTGCCTCCAGGGCCGACTCCGCTGCCGTGGCATCCGCTCGCCGCGCCCTGCGCGACGCCCAGCTGGCTTCGAAGGCCGCCACGGCACGCGTCAAGGCCGGGCGTGCGCGCGTGACCGCCGAGCGCAGCGCGCTGGGATCGGCGACGGTGCTGCCGCTGGATCGCCTGCGCGCACGGCACGAGGCCGTGCTGGCACGATGGATGCAGTACGAGACCGACCCGGCGAAGGCGATCGCGTACCCGGCCATGAGCGACGGCCGAGCGCCGCACACGGCGGTCTTCCTGGCCGCGGTGGAGCGGGCGCGGGATCGGCGTCCGCCGCGCGAGGGCGTGCGCGTCACGGCATCCGACTTCGATTCCTACCGGCGCGCCGTCGACGACCTCGAGCGCAGCTTCGACACCGCTGAGCGGGCCGCCCGCGGCGAGAACGTGCAGCCCGAGCAGCTTCCGGACGCCCTGTGGGATGTCGCACGCACGGTCATGGAGAAGTCCACCGACGCCGTGAACCGTACGGCCGACCTGTTCCAGGCGTGGAACTCCCGGCGCCGGCGCGAGCGCTGACCCCCGGGACCCGCTTCTGAAGGAGGTTCGCGCTTCTGAAGGAGGCTGGCGGGCTGGACATCCTTCAGAAGCGCAAACGTCCTTCAAACGGCGGCTATGCCCCGACCGTCCGGGTGCGGATGACCTCCCGGTACCAGCGGCCGGAATCCTTCACGGTGCGCTCGAGCGTGTCGAAGTCGACCCGGACGATGCCGAACCGCTTGGCGTAGCCGTAGCCCCACTCGAAGTTGTCCAGCAGCGACCAGACGAAGTAGCCGCGCAGATCCACTCCCCGCTGCAGCGCCCGGTGCGCGGCGGTCAAGTGCCGGCGCAGGTAGTCCAGGCGTTCAGCATCCGGCACCGAGCCGTCGGAAGCGACCTCGTCCTCGAAAGCGGCGCCGTTCTCGGTGACCATCAGCGACTGCTCCGGGAACTGCTCGGACAGCGACACCAGCAGCTCCTCCAGACCCTCCGGCGCGATGTTCCAGCCCATCGAGGTGTGCGGCCCTGGCTGCTCCACGAACTCGACGACCCGGTCGCTGCCGGGCCAGGCGGTGCCGCCCTCGGCTCCCTTGTGGCCATCGTGCTGCTGCCGGGGAGCGACCCCGTCCCACAGTCGCACCGCGGTGGTCGCGTAGTAGTTCACTCCCAGCACGTCGATCGGCTGGTGGATGGTGTCGAGGTCGCCGTCCTGCACGAACGACCAGTCGGTGACCTGCGCGGTGTCCTCGAACAGATCCGCGGGGTACTCGCCGCGCAGCATCGGATGCGTGAACGCCCGGTTCGCCAGCGCGTCGATGCGACGCTTCGCCTCTTCCGCGCCGTCGCCCTGGCCGCGCAGCACGTGGAAGTTCAACGTGACCGAGTAGTCCGGGTCGCCGGTGGAGGTCGCGCGCAGCGCCTGCAGCGCACGTCCGTGCGCGAGGTTGAGATGGTGCACCGCGGCCAGAGCGGATGCCGGCTCGCGCCGTCCCGGTGCGTGTCCGCCCTGCCCGTAGCCGAGGTATGCCGAGCACCACGGCTCGTTCAGTGTGGTCCACGTGTCCACCCGGTCGCCGAGCGCGGCGCCGACGACACCCGCGTAGTCCGCGAACGCCTCGGCCGTCGCGCGCGAAGTCCAGCCGCCGGCATCCTCCAGATACTGCGGCAGATCCCAGTGATACAGGGTCGCGACCGGACGGATGCCGCGGGCGAGCAGCCCGTCGACCAGACGCGAGTAGAAGTCGACGCCCTCCGGGTTCATCTCGCCGGATGCGGTGGGCACGATGCGCGGCCAGGCGATCGAGAACCGGTACGCCTGCAGCCCGAGATCCGCCATCAGGTCGAGGTCCTGCTCGACGCGGTGGAAATGATCGCAGGCGATGTCTCCGGTGTCGCCGTTCCACACCCGGCCGGGCGTGCGGCTGAAGGTGTCCCAGATGGACGGGGTGCGCCCGCCCTCGGATGCCGCACCCTCCACCTGGTACGAGGCGGTGGCGGAGCCGAAGGTGAACCCCTCGGGGAACACCAGGCCCGATCCGCGGTAATCGTCGGGGGTCACTCCGTCACCTCCTCGAGATTCGCGGTGTAGTCGCGTGCGGTGCCGTCCGGTGCGGTGACGGTGACGGATGCCGTGCCCGTGCCTCCCGGGAAGACGCGCAGCGACAGGCCGTCGTGGTAGTCGTAGTCGGGTCGGTCCTGCCGTGCGCCCCAGGGGAGCACGGCTCCCGGGCGCACGTACAGCGGCAGCGAGTCGAACCCGTGAGTCTCACGCCGCCATGTGCCGCCCGTCACGGTCTCGCCGGTCAGCAGCGAGGTCCAGGCGCCTGCGGGCAGGTAGAACTCCACCGCGCCGTCGGCGCTGAGCACCGGGGCTACCAGCAGGTCCGGGCCGAGCATGTACTGCCGGTCCAGATGCCCGGTGGCAGGGTCCTCGGGGAACTCCAGCGCCATCGGGCGCATCAGCGGCACCCCGTCCCGGGTCGCGTCGAGGCCGTGCTGGTACAGATACGGCATGAGTCGCATCTTCAGCTGCGTGAATCGGCGCGTGACCGCCACGGCCTCCTCATCGAACGCCCACGGCACCCGGTACGAGCTGGAGCCGTGGAAGCGGGAGTGCGAGCCGAGCAGGCCGAAAGCCGTCCAGCGTTTGAACACCCCGGCATCCGGAGTCCCTTCGAACCCGCCGATGTCGTGGCTCCAGAACGCGAAGCCGCTCATCGCCAGCGACAAGCCGCCGCGCAGCGTCTCGGCCATCGACGCGTACGTCGAGGTGGAGTCGCCGCCCCAGTGCACCGGCATGCTCTGCCCGCCGGCCGTCGCCGAACGTGCGAACAGCACGGCTTCGCCCTCGCCCCGGGCATCGACCAGCACATCATGCACCGCGCGGTTGTACAGCTGGGTGTAGAGGTTGTGCATCCGCTCCGGGTCGGAGCCGTCGGCCCAGACCACGTCGGTGGGGATGCGCTCGCCGAAGTCGGTCTTGAAGCAGTCGACGCCCTGATCGATCAGTCGACGCAGATGCGACTGGAACCAGGCCGTGGCATCCGGGTCGGTGAAATCGACCAGGCCCATGCCCGCCTGCCACAGATCCCACTGCCACACGGAACCGTCTGGGCGCTTCACGAGGTACCCGCGCTCGGCGGCCTCGCGGAACAGCGGCGAGCGCTGCGCGATGTACGGGTTGATCCACACGGAGACCCGCAGGTCGCGCTCGTGCAGGCGCGTCAGCATGCCTTCCGGGTCGGGGAAGACCCGCGGATCCCACTCGAAGTCGCACCAGTTGAACTCGCGCATCCAGAAGCAGTCGAAATGGAACACCGAGACCGGCAGCTCGCGCGCGGCCATCTCGTCGATGAATGAATTCACCGTCTGCTCGTCGTAGTCGGTCGTGAAGCTGGTGGACAGCCAGAGGCCGTACGACCAGGCCGGCACGACAGGCGGGCGCCCGGTGAGCGCGGTGTACCTGCCGAGCACGTCCTTGGGCGTCGGGCCGGCGATCACGAAGTACTCCAGCACCTCTCCCGAGACGGAGAACTGCACGCGCTCCACGGCCTCGGAGCCGATCTCGTACGACACGTGCCCCGGGTCGTTGACGAGCACGCCGTATCCGCGGTTGGAGAGATGGAACGGGATGCTCTTGTACGCCTGCTCGCTGGAGGTGCCCCCGTCGGCGTTCCAGATCTCGACTGACTGGCCGTTCTTCACCAGCGGACCGAAGCGCTCGCCGAGGCCGTAGACGAGCTCGCCGACGCCGAGGTCGAGTTGCTCGTGCATGTACGTCGCGCTGTGCGGGGCGGCGGTGTCCTGGCGGGCGTTGCCGACGATGCCCGTGTCCACCTGCGCGTCCGGGGTGAGGCGCACCCAGCCCTGTGCCTTGTGGCCGCTGCCGGTCACCCGGCGGCCGTCGACCTCGAAGGACAGATCCCACGGCGCACCCGGGGCGATGCGGGCGACAATGGCGCCGGCATCCAGCGTTCCGCCGGTCTCGTCGATCGAGACGGATGCCGCGCCGGCGGTCGCGCCCGGCAGATCGAACCCGCCGTGCCGGCGTCCACCGGTGTGGTGGGCGATCCGCACGCGGATGACGCCCTCGGCGGGGGAGGACAGCGTGGTCGTCAGCACAGGGCGGTTGAGCACGTCACCGCGCTTGGCGATCACGGTGGTGGGAGCGGTGATGACGATTCCGGTGCCGTCCGGGGTGTCGTCGGTGCGGTCGATGTCGTACGCCTCCTGGGCGTACAGCGCGGCGACTCCGGGTCGGAGCTGCCAGAAACCATCGGTGAACTTCATTACTTGACTGCTCCTGCCGTGATGCCCCGGGTGAGGGTGCGCTGGAAGATGAGGAAGAAGATGAGCGTCGGGATGATGCCGAGCAGCGCCGACGCGCTGGTGGTCGTGACGTCCATCAGGCGATCGCCCTGCAGCACGCTGATCGCGACCGGGACGGTCTGGTTGGCGTTGGACGCCAGGAACGTCAGCGGGATGAGGAACTCGTTCCACGTCCAGATGAAGAAGAAGATCAGCAGCACGGACAGCGTCGGTCGACTGATCGGGAAGACCACGCGCCAGAGGATCTGCCAGCGGGTCGCGCCGTCGATGGATGCCGCCTCGAGCACCTCCTTGGGGAAGGTGCCGTACACGGACGAGAGCAGGTAGGTGCCGAAGGCGGCCTGGATGACGGTGAACACGATGATCACCGACCAGACGCTGTCGTACAGGCCGACGCTCTTGAACATGTAGTACAGCGGGTACAGCAGCGCTTCCTGCGGCAGCAGGTTCGCCAGCAGGAACAGCAGCACGATCCAGCTGCGTCCTCGCACGCGGCCGATGCCGATCGCGAAGGCGTTCAGCACCGAGATGAGCACGGCCAGCACCGAGACCACGCCGGAGATGAGGATCGAGTTCCACACCTTCTCGGGGAAGTTGACGCGCTCCCAGAACTTGGCGATGCCCGTGAAATCGAGATCGTGCGGAAGAGCCAGCGGGCCGGAGGTCGCGTAGTCCACGGGGGACTTGAAGGAGTTGACCAGCACCAGGTAGAACGGCACGAGCACGAGGATGCCGCCGACGATGACCAGTGCGAGCAGGAGCCAGTCGACAGGGCGCTTGCGTGTTATGGCGCTGCGGACGCGCCTGGGCGCGGACTTGCCGGCGACGATCGCGGTGGTGGCGCTCACAGTCCCGCCCTCTCCTTCTGCTCCATGGAGTTCTGCACCCGGATGAACACGATCGACACGATCACCACGACGATCGTGAGCACCGTCGCGATGGTCGCGCCGTAGCCGATGTTCCGCTTGGTGAAGAACTCCTGGTACGCGTAGTACGCCGGGACGAGGGTCGCACCGGCAGGGCCGCCGCGCGTGATGACGTAGACCGGACCGAACACCTTCAGCGCGGCGATCGTGCAGGTCAGGGTGACCACGAAGATCTCGGGTCGGATGATGCTGACGGTGATGGCGCGGAACCGCTGGATCCAGTTGGCGCCGTCGAGCTCCGCGGCCTCGTACAGGGCCGGATCCACCCGCTGCAGCGCCGCCATGAAGATGACCACGGGGTAGCCCAGCTGCACCCAGACCATCACGACCATGAGCACGATGAGAGCGGAGGGCATCTGACCGAGCCAGTCGACTGCGGGGATGCCTATCCAGGCGAGCATCTGGTTGAGGGCTCCGTCGGCGTCGGGACGCACGATCCAGCCGATCACGATGCCGGCGACCACGACGGGCAGGATCTGCGGAAGGTAGTAGGTGGCCCGCAGGAAGCTGGCGACCTTGCCGCCGAACTTGCGCCCGATCACGTCGAACAGCAGGGCCGCCACCAGCAGGCCGACGATCGTCGGGACGACGACCATGGCGAGGATCATCCACACGGAGTTCGTGAACGAGGTCCAGAAGTCGGTGTCGGTGAACAGCTTCTGCCAGTTGTCCAGCCCGATGAACTCGGGTGCGCGCACGCCGCGCCACTTCTGGAAGGTCAGGTACACATTCCATCCGAGAGGGATGAGCACGATGACCACCAGCAGCACGAAGCCGGGCAGCAGGTAGAGCCAGTAGGCGCCGGTGCCGCCCTTGCCCTGGGGGATGGCGGGCTGCTCGGGCGGCAGCGCCGCCCGGTCGCGCCGTCTGTCGCGGGTGATGAGAGTCATGTCAGTGCTCCTCGGACGGGCCGGGGCGGATCGGATGCTGAGAAGCTCGGATGCCGCCCCGGCGCGATCGGTCAGCGGAAGTCCGCTGTTCCCTCGTCGTATGCCTTGCCGAGGCCGGCGTTCGTGCCCTCGACGTCGGAGACGCCCGTGATCAGGCCCTGCAGCTGCTGGACGATCACGTCGTAGAAGCCCGGGGCGGGCCAGTCCGGGTAGAAGGAGAGCCCGTCCTTGTCGAGGACGCCGTTGAAGGTCGAGATGAGCTCGGCGCTCTTCTCGTCGGTGATGTCGGCCTCGTCGGCGGCCACCGGCAGACCTCCGTTGTTGCCGATGATCGCCTGGATCTCAGGGCGCATCGTGATGTCGATGAACTTGTACGCCAGCTCCTTGTTCGCCGCGTTCTCGGGGACGACCCAGAGGTTGCCGGACGATCCCAGCGACAGGTCGGCGCCGGGGAAGGCGGTCATCGTCCAGTCGAACCCGGTCGCCTCGGCGGCGAACCGGCCGAACCACCACGAGCCCGAGACGAAGATCGGCGACGTGCCCTTGATGAACGAGACTCCGGCGTCCTCCGCCTTGATCGAGGACACGTCCTTGGCGATGTAGCCCTTGTCGACGTACTCCTCGAGGGTCTCGCTCGCGGAGGTGATCTCGGGGCCCTGCCAGTCGACCGGGTTCTTGTAGAGCTGGTAGTCGTCCACGAAGCCGCGGTCGCCCTTCATCAGCGCCAGCTGGTACCAGAGCTGGCCCAGCGGGTACTCGGCGCCGGCCTCGGCGAGCGGGGTGATGCCCTTGGCGACGAACGCGTCGAGCACGTCGACGAACTCGTCGTAGGTGGTGGGGATCTCCAGCCCCGCCTCGGCGAAGGCGTCCTTGTTGTAGTAGACGCCCACGAACTCGCCGTAATTCGGCACGCCGTACCAGGCGTCGCCGCCCATCACGCCGTTCTCGTCGTACTTCGCGGTGGTCTGCAACGACGGGGCGAGCTTCTCGTCCCAGCCGTACTCCTCCACGGCATCCGAGATGTCGGTGATCAGTCCGGTGGAGGCGAGGAAGCCCGCCGTGGCGTTGCCCTTGTTGAACTCCATCAGGTCGGGAGCCGCATCGGTGTCCAGCACCTGGCTAGCCGTCTTCTGGATCTGCTCGAAGGACTTCTCCTCGAACTCGACCTTGGCGCCGGTCTCCTTCTCGAAGGTCTTGATGGCCTGATCCCAGGCCTTGCCCATCGCACTGTCGGCGCCTTCGTAGTGCCAGAGCTTGAGCGAATCGCCGTCGCCGTCTCCGCCGGATCCGGCGGGGGAGCAGCCGGCAAGCGCTATGCCTGCGGCGGACAGGGCGGCGAGGGCCGCCAGCATCTTCATCCTGCGGTTGGTGCGTGCCATCGTCGGCACTCCTTCTTCTCTCGGGGCCCGTCGGGCCGGGAACTTCATCGGGTTCTTCAGTTGTGAGGGGAAAATCATCGAAGCGCTTCGACAAAGCGGATGCCGAGCCGCGGCGCTCCGGTCGGATCAATCCGCGCGGACGCGGACCGATCCGGCTGCTCGGTACTCGGGTGGGATGAGGTGCACCTCGGGCGGTGTGCCCAGATGCTCAAGATGACGCAAGGCGATCTCGACGGCGAGGTCGCACGACTGTGCGGGGATCAGGGGGATCGTGTCCAGGGGTGCGCTCAGCGCGGCCGTGTCGAAAGCGGCGGCGGCCGAGATTACCGACACGTCGTGCCCGACGCGCAGGTCGTGATCGGCCAGCGTCGACAGGAGCACCTCGTGCACATCGCCCACCGCATGCACGATGAACGCCCGGTCGCCGCGCGCGAGGGCGGCCTCGACCGTGGTGCGGACGGCTGCGGCATCCGTCGATGTCTCACCCGAGGATGCGGTCTCCAGCTGCACGCCCCGGGCGCCGGCTGCGTCGACGACGCCGCGGCGCAGGCGCCGGGGGAAGTTCGAAGTCCGGTACGAGACGGCGGGCTGGCCGAGCAGAGTGATGGCCGTGTGGCCCGCGTCGACGAGGCGGTCGACGGCCAGCTGTCCGGCTGCTTCGAAGTCGAGGTCCACGCAGGTGAGTCCCTCTGCGTCATCGGGGATGCCGATGAAGACCGTGGGAGTGCGGATGGAGCGTGCGATGTCAGCACGTGCATCGTCCGGCGCCACATCCAGCACCAGAGTCGCGTCGACCAGACGGCTCGAGGCGACCCGGTCCATGCCCTCGGACGCCTGCTCATCGGTCAGCAGCAGGATGTCGTAGCCGTGCTTGCGGGCGGCGATCGCCGTCGCGAGCACGAAGGCCATGTGGGTCGGAGCGTGCGTGTCGGCCCGCAGCGGCTCGGTGAGGGCGAAGATGTGGGTGCGGCGGCCGGCCAGCATCCGTGCTCCGGCATCCGGCGTGTATCCGAGTGCCGCCGCGGCGTCCTCGATGCGTCGCCGGGTCTTCTCGGAGACGGGACGCTTGCCGCTCAGGGCGTACGACACGGTGCTGATCGAGACGCCGGCGGCATCCGCCACCTCGTGGATCGTCGTCATCAGTGCTCCATCGCTGCCTGGGAGAAATTCGTCGAAGCGCTTCGACTGCGCTTGTCAGTGATGTTAGGCCCGTCGAAGCGTTTCCGCAAGAGTTTGTCGGAAATTACAACAAAGTCGCTGGCTAGCTCTTGAAGGACGTTCGCACTTCTGAAGGATGCTGGCGGGCTGGACATCCTTCAGAAGCGCAAACCTCCTTCAAACGCAGACTCGCGGTCACGCGTGCGCCCGCGGCGCGAGGTGCAGGCCGCGGCTGACGGCGTCGGCGAGTGTGCGCTCGACGTACGCCCAGTCGTAGATCACCTGCGCGTACGAGAAGCGCAGCACGGTGTATCCCCGCATGCGCAGTGCGGCGTCATGAGCGATGTCCCGGGTGCGGTCGGCCGACGAGGAATGGAACGACCAGCCGTCTATCTGCACCACCAGGTGGGTGCCGATCAGGAAGTCGACCGGATGCCCTGCCAGCTGCACCTGGAATCGCAACGGCACGCCCCAGGAGCTCAGGCGCACGTGGAACACGGTCTCCAGAGACGAATCCGTGCCCGTTCGCATATGGGCGAGGCATCGCCGCGATGCGGAGCTTCGCCAGTGCACCGACCGCAGCGACTCCAGTGAGATCGCTTCCGTGCGCACCGCGGACTCCCAGATGGCGACGGCCTGATCCAGCGGAAAGCATCCCGCGGCATCCGCGAGTGCATCCTCGACCGAGGCCTCCAGCAGCCGGGGGCGAGCAGGCGCGAGAGGAACGGACCAGTGCGCGTGCACATCCTTGACCCGTGCCTGTCCGTTCGGTCGCAGGTGCAGGTGCACCTCTGCATCCGCATCCGGTGGCACCCACCAGTTGCGTCGCCGCGCGAGCGAGACGCAGGTCAGGGCGCCGCCGCAGCTCGCCGCGGTGATGAGGTCGTCGGGCGCGGAGGGAAGGGCGATCCACTTGGAGCGGATGCGGAGGACGGCGCCGGATCGGATGGCCGCGCGCACTCGGGACACGGTGAAGCCGGCATCCGACGCGTCATCCCGATGTCCGATGCCGTCGCGATCACGCAACCAGGTGAGCAGATTCACGACCCCAGGCTCGCGCACCTGCCGGCGCCGCGGGCGCCCGATCCCGGGGATTGTGCACAAGTCGCCTCGGACGCGGAATGTGCAGGGCGAAGCCGGGTGCAGCTCTGAAGGACGCTCGCAGGTCTGAAGGACGCCGGCGTCTCAGACGTCCTTCAGAAGTGGAAACGTCCTTCAGACGCAGCAGCAGGCGGATGCCGGGAGCGCTCTCACGACAGCGGCGACGGGGTCTCGGTGGGGGAGGGGATCCGAGGCCCCGCCGCCGGTTCAGTCCGTGACGCGGATCTGTGCGACGACCTCGGAGTACTCGGTCTCGCCGACGGGCTCGAACCCGACTCGGCGGAAGAATGCCTCAGGACCGCCTTCGCCGGCCTCGTAGATCACGTTCACGTGATCGACGCCCCGAGAACGGGCCTCGTCGATCAGAGCTTTCACGGCAAAACGGCCGACGCCACGACCCTGGTCGTCGGCGTCGACGTTGATGCGCCACAGCACGCTGCGGAAATGTTCCTCAGGAGTGTCGGCGTCGAAGCTCGCGCTCACGAAGCCGACGACCTGGTCGCCGTCGAGCACCACGCGCTGCCACGAGGTCTGAGGATTCACCGCAGTCGCGGCGATGCCGTAGGACACCGGAGCCAGGAACTGCTCCTGCCCAGGCTTGAGGGACAGGTTGTTGACGGCGACGATCGTCGCCGCGGAGAGTTCGACCACGCGCAGTTCCGACATGAGACCCAGGCTAGCCCCTCGGCGGCCTTCCGTGGCGGAAACGGCGAATCGGTGTCGAGGGACCGCACGGATAACGGCGAGCAGACTCAGGTATCTTGGTATCGAGATAAAATCTGCCCTCGCGAACGGAGATCCGGTGACCGACGACGCCATCATCTACACCTACACGGACGAGGCGCCGGCTCTGGCCACCGCGTCCTTCCTGCCCATCATCAAGGCCTACACGGGCCAGGCAGGCATCGAGGTGGAGACGCGCGACATCTCGCTGGCGGGGCGAATCCTCGCCGCCTTCCCGCAGAAGCTGACCCCGGAGCAGCAGGTCGGCGACGCGCTGGCCGAGCTCGGCGGACTCGCCACGCTTCCCGAGGCCAACATCATCAAGCTGCCGAACATCTCGGCATCCATCCCGCAGCTGAAGGCCGCCATCGCCGAACTGCAGGCGAGCGGCTACGACATCCCCTCCTTCCCGGACGACCCCGGTTCTCTCGAGGAGAAGGACGTGCGCGCCCGCTACGACAAGATCAAGGGCTCCGCGGTCAATCCGGTGCTGCGTGAGGGGAACAGCGACCGTCGTGCCCCGCTCGCGGTGAAGAACTACGCCAAGAAGCACCCGCACCGCAACAAGCCCTTCGCCGAGGGGTCCAAGACCCGCGTGGCCACCATGGGTCACGATGACTTCAAGAACAACGAGCGCTCCTGGGTCGCAGCCCATGACGACGTGCTGAGCTTCCGGCATATCGCCGCAGACGGCACCGTCACCGTGCTGAAGGACGGGCTGAAGGTGCTGCCGCGCGAGATCATCGACGCGACATTCCTCTCTGCCGCCGACCTGGACGAGTTCCTCGCCGAGACCCTCGAGGCCGCCAAGGCCGACGACGTGCTCTACTCGGTGCACCTCAAGGCGACGATGATGAAGGTCAGCGACCCGATCATCTTCGGCCACGTGGTGAGGGTCTTCTTCAAGGATGTCTTCGCACAGTACGGTGATGAGCTCGCCGCAGCGGGTCTCAGCGCCAATGACGGACTCGGATCGATCCTGTCGGGTCTGACCGGCGTCGCCGACGGCGAGCAGATCGCCGCCGCCTTCCAGAAGGCCATCGACGAGGGTCCCCGCCTGTCGTACGTGAACTCCGACAAGGGCATCACGAACCTGCACGTGCCCAGCGACGTGATCGTCGACGCCTCGATGCCCGCGCTCGTTCGCAACGGCGGAAAGCTGTGGGGCGTCGACGGCGGCGAGGCCGACACGATCGCCGTCATCCCGGACTCCTCGTACGCCGGCGTCTACCAGGCCGTCATCGAAGATGTCATCGCGAACGGTCCGCTGGACCCTGCCACGATCGGCACCGTGCCGAACGTCGGCCTGATGGCTCAGGCGGCCGAGGAGTACGGCAGCCACGACAAGACCTTCGAGCTGGCATCGGCGGGCGTCGTGCAGATCCTCGACAGCGACGGCACCGTGCTCATCTCCCACGAGGTCGGCGCCGGCGACATCTGGCGTGCCACGCAGACCAAGCACATCCCGGTGATGGACTGGGTCAAGCTCGCCGTGGCCCGTGCCCGCGCGACGGGCGTGCCGGCCGTGTTCTGGCTGGACGCCAACCGCTCGCACGACGCGCAGATCATCGCGAAGGTGCACCAGGGCCTCGCGACGCTCGACACCAAGGGTCTGCAGATCATGATCCTCGCGCCCGAGGACGCCACGCGCTACACGCTGGCGCGCCTGCGCAAGGGCGAGGACACCATCTCGGTGACGGGCAACGTGCTACGCGACTATCTCACCGATCTGTTCCCGATCCTCGAGGTCGGCACCAGTGCCAAGATGCTGAGCATCGTGCCGCTGCTGGCAGGCGGCGGGCTGTTCGAGACCGGCGCCGGCGGCTCGGCGCCGAAGCACGTGCAGCAGCTCGTGTCGGAGAACTACCTGCGCTGGGACTCGCTGGGCGAGTTCTTCGCCCTCGCAGCCTCGCTCGAGCATTTCGCCGACCGCACCGGCAATGAGAAGGCGCGCGTTCTGGCCGAGACCCTGGATGCCGCCACCGGCACCTTCCTCGAAGAGGACCGCTCGCCGGGGCGCGCCCTGGGCGCGATCGACAACCGCGGCAGCCACTTCTACCTGGGCCTGTACTGGGCGCAGGAGCTGGCGAAGCAGACGAAGGATGCCGATCTCGCGGCCGCCTTCGCCCCGATCGCCGCCACGCTCGCCGAGAACGAGCAGAAGATCGTGGCAGAGCTCAATGCCGTACAGGGCCAGCCGGTCGACATCGGCGGCTACTACCGTCCCGACGTCGAGAAGGTCGTGGAGGCCATGCGCCCGTCCGCGACGCTGAACCACATCGTCGACGCTCTGGTCTGAGCCCGACCGAAAAGGAGGGCGGATGCTGTGTAGCATCCGCCCTCCTTTTCGTGTCTGCTCAGCTGTGAACCCAGACCTCGGTGCCCTTGGTCGCCCACTCCCAGACGAACTTCGCCGAATTGATGGTCATGTTCACGCAGCCGTGGCTCATCGGGTGACCGAAGTTGCTGTGCCAGTACGTGCCGTGGAAGGCCTCGTCGCCGTTGAAGTAGGAGATGTACGGGACGTTCGGCGTGTAGTAGAACGGTGCGACCGACGTGTCCTCGCGGCCCATGTTCTGCGTGCGCAGCTGAGCGTAGATGCGGAAGCGGCCCTTGGCCGTGTCGAAGCCCGCCCTGCCGGACGAGATCGCCCAGGAATCCACGAGCTTCTCGTTCTCGTACGCGTAGGTGCGCTGCTCGCTGAGGTCGACCTCGAGCCTGCGGAACAGCGAAGTGGTCTCGAACGGCGTCGAGGTCACGGGGAGCTGGAAGGAGGCGCTGCCCGCAGCAAGCTGGGTGGCGAAGGCGGAGGCGATGCCGGTGGTGTCGCCGAGGACTCGGCCGTCTGCGCCCTCGACGAGAGTCTTCAGAACCTTTCCGGCGGAGTCGACGATGGTCTGCGCGTTGACGACCGCACGATCGACCTTTTCGGGAAGGGTGCTGACGACGCTCTGGATGGCGGAGGCATCGGCGGTGATCTTCAGCTCGCCGTCGACGTCCTCGACGTTCAGCCAGGTGGCCGCGACAGCGGGGTCGACGGGAACGGTGCGCTCCTCGTCGACGTAGAAGCCGATCGTGGTCAGCATCGTGTTGAGCTTCTCGGCGGTCGCGGCGGCCTTCTGATCGGTCACGCTCGGAGTGACCTCGGTGGCTGCTGCGGAGAAGGAGAACTCCGCGCGTCCCTCGGCTGCGGCGTCGTCGAACGCGGCCGTCAGGTCGGCGACGGAGACACCGGTGCCGGACTCGCCCGCCGTCACGGCGTAGGTGCCGGATGCCGCGTCGAACGCCACGGTGGCATCGACCGGCTCCACGTAGCTGCCAGGGACTGCAGCGCGCAGCGTGCGGTCGGCGGTGTCGGGATCGAGCGTGACCTCGGCGGTGATCGGGTCGCCCATCCAGCTGCCGAGCTTCCACAACGGGCGGTCGGCGAAGGCCTGGTCCGCCAGTGCCGTCGCATCCACGCGCGCGCCGAGATCGGCACCGGTGATCGTCGTGTCGGCTCCCACCAGCTCGATCCGCGTGTCGGCGATGCGGCTGCTGATGGCATCCGCGGCCATGCCGGGGGTCATGCCGCCGACCTGCACGCCCGCGACGGTCGTTCCCGGTGCGATCAGGATCATTGATGCGCCCGCCGCGGCGAGCAGGAGGGCGCCTGCGCCCAGACCGATCCACAGACCCAGACGGCGCTTCTTGGGAGCCGGCTCGGCCGGAGCCCACTCGACGGGCTGCGTGCCGTCGCTCGGCGGCAGCGCGTCGGTCGCGACCGCACCTGTGTCAGGTCCAGAGATCAGATCGGTCACGGACTCACCCCCCAAAAGGCTCTATGACTTACGGATCCATGGTACGGGACGGCAGGTCACGAACGAGTGTCGGTACGGGCCTGAGCCCCCGCGGGCCGTAACGTTTCGATAACCTGGCGCTCTTCGACCGGCTTGCGCGGAAGTCGGTTCGTAAGGTCTACTAACAAATATGGATTCCTCACGGGAGCCGCGTCACCCGACCGCGACGACATCCGGCTTCGGCGCCGGCCGTCGTCTGCGGTCTCAGACCAAAGTGCTGCCGGAGCACGCGCGATCGCACAACCGGTCGCTGGTGCTGCAGACGCTCTACCACGGGGGAGCGATGAGTCGCGCCGATCTCGCGCGCGAGACCGGCCTCACGCGGGTGACGATCTCGGATCTCGTGGCGGAATCGATCATGGACGGCATCGTCCACGAGATCGGCATCCGGGAGGCCACCGGTCCTGGCAAGCCCCCGATCGTCATCGACTTCGACCGAGCCGGACACCAGATCATCGGCATCGACCTCTCCGGAACGACGAGGTTCGAGGGGGCTGTGCTGGATCTCGGCGGTCGCATCCTCGAGCGGCGCTCGCTTCCGCTGCCCGAGGTGCACGACTCCGAGCGCGCCTATGCGGCCGCACGCGATCTCGTCCGTGAGCTCGTCGGGGCGGCGACGCGTCCTGTTCTGGGTGTGGGCGTCGGGACGCCCGGTGTCGTGCGTCCCGACGGCACCGTCATCAGCGCGCCGAACCTCGCCTGGACGGACATGCCCCTCGGAGCCCGTCTGAACGCCGACCTGGACCTTCCCGTGATCGTGCGCAACGACGCCAACGCCGCGGTCCTCGCCGAGTACACCTTCGGCGAGGCTCCGTCCGATGTCATGCTCATCCGGATCGGCCGCGGGATCGGCGCCGGGGTGATCGCCGGGGCGCAGCCTCTGGTGGGAGCACGGTTCGCGGCGGGGGAGATCGGGCACGTCGTCGTCGGCACCGATGCGGGCCCGCTCTGCGTCTGCGGTCGTCACGGATGCCTGGAGGCGTGGGTCAACGTGCCGCGCCTGACCGCGGGGATCGAAGCCGAACCCGCTCTCGCGGAGTCGCTGCTCTCAGACGCCGGTACGCGACTCGGGATCGCGATCGCTCCGATCATCGCCGCACTCGACCTGTCGGAGATCGTGCTGTCCGGCCCGCGGGAGCTGCTCGCCGGCGGCTTCGTCGATGCCGCCACCCGCGCGCTGCACGATCGGACGCTGGAAGGCGTGTTCGCGGACGTGCGTGTCCGGCTGAGCGCTCAGGACGGCATCGTGATGCGCGGCGCCGCCGTGATGGTGCTGTCGGGACAGCTGGGCGTGTCGTGATCCGCGCTGCGATGGGCATGCGCTCGCTGCTCGATGAGACAATCGAGATGCTTCCGGCGCTCACGCCGGTGGCGGCTGCACAGGCCGCCTTGCCGGGTTCTGCGTTCGCAGACACCGTCACCCTCGACAAGGAGATCAAGGTTCATGGCTGAAGTCGTCATCGTGGAGAACAGGACCGTTGCGGGTGAGCTGGTCGCCGAGGAGATCGTTCGCCTGATCGACACGGTCGCCGAGCCGGTGCTGGGCCTGGCGACCGGATCCACCCCGCTTCCCGTCTACGAGGCCCTCCGCGAGCGGCTCAAGGGCCATGACGTCTCGCATCTGCGCGGCTTCGCCCTGGACGAGTACGTCGGCATCGATCCAGCCCACCCGGAGAGCTACCGCTCCGTCATCTCGCGCGAGGTCATCGAGCCTCTGGGCCTCGACCCCGCGCTCATCCGCGTTCCGGACGGTTCGATCGAGACCATCGAGCACGCCGGTGACGACTACGACGCGGCCATCATCGCGGCCGGTGGCGTGGACCTGCAGATCCTCGGCATCGGCACGGACGGGCATATCGGGTTCAACGAGCCCGGTTCGTCCTTCGCGTCCACCACGCGCATCAAGACGCTGACCGAGCGCACCCGCCAGGACAATGCGCGCTTCTTCGACTCGATCCACGACGTGCCGCAGCACTGCATCACGCAGGGCCTGGGCACGATCCTTCGCGCCCGGCACCTGGTGCTGCTCGCGTTCGGGGAGGGGAAGGCGGATGCTGTCGCCGCAGCCCTCGAGGGGCCGATCAGCGCGATGGTCCCGGCATCCGCCGTGCAGCTGCACGCGCACGTCACCGTCGTCCTCGACGAGGCCGCCGCATCCAAGCTCAAGCTCGCCGAGTACTACCGCTACAGCTACGCGAACAAGCCGGCCTGGCAGGGGCTCTGACCCCCAGCCCGTCTATTCGGGCCAGGCGAACGCCAGCAGATGCTCCTCGCTGAGCGGGGCGAGGGGGACGCTCGTGCGATCTCCGCGCTCCAGCCAGCGCAGCTCGGCGAGCTCCGCCCGCACCGTGACATGCTCGCGCTCCGCTCGCAGCGCGAACGCGTCGGCGACGACCCGCTGGCCGGGCTCGTTCGCCGCGGCGGAGATGAACGTGCCGAGAGGCTCGAGATCGTCCTCGGCGACCTGCAGCCCCAGCTCTTCGTCGAGTTCGCGGATCAGCGTCTGCGCCGGCGTCTCACCCTGCTCGGGCTTGCCACCGGGCTGCATGAAGCGGGTGGTCCCCTTCTTGCGGACCACCAGCACTCGTCCCGCGGCGTCGACGATGACCGCCGCGCTGACGTGGATGTCGGGTGCACTCATCCCAGTGTGCGACGTCCGGCGATGACCCCGGCGGCCACGGCGACCACGGCGAAGCCGATGCCGATACCGGCCTGACCCATCGACCACCAGGCGAGGGTGACGCCGGCGTAGATCAGCAGCTCGACGAGCGCGCGCAGGAACGGATGCAGATGCAGGACCGGTCGCGGCGAGAGGAAGAGCGCCCACACCAGCAGGGTGACCAGGGGTGCTCCGATGCCGATGACGATGTTCCACGGCATGGTCCAGCTGCCGAATCCCCACAGCGCCAGCGTGGCGAGAGCGACGAGCAGCACCGCCACACGAACGAGGTCGAGCGGGGTCACGGCGGGGCGGTTCACGCCCGGTTCGGCGAGGGAGTCCTGGGACATGCCTCAAGTCTATTCGGCGGGTGACTCGTCAGCGGGCGCTGTCTGCTCGGGCGCTGTGGTCTGTGCCGCTGTCGGTTCGGCGGCCGGTGCTGCCGGTACGGAAGCCGTGGTCTCGGGTGCAGCCGGCTCGGATTCCGACGTGGTGGCTTCCGGCGGCGCGGGAGACGTCTGCGGAGGCGCCGGGGCATCGGGCGCCGCGGTCGCGCGTGCTCTCGTGTCGGAGTCCGTTGCCGCGACGCCCGAGAACAGGCTGCCGAGCGACTTCAGGCGCGTCGTGCTCCACTCGCCGGGAACGCCGTCGATGACGTAGCGGAAACCGACCTCGGGATTGGACAGGAAGAGCTGTGCGAAGCTCGGGCGCAGGTCGGCCGTTCCGGTGCCGTCCTCGCCGAGGACGATCTCGTCGCCTCCGCCTGCGACGCGGTCGATCCAGACCTGGACAGTAGCGCCGGGGGTGCCGATGACGGGCACGCGATAGTGCGTGACAAAACCGCTGTCCACCGACACATCCGCATCGCCCCAGGTGAGCTCGACGGGAGTCACGCCCGTGCCGGGCTCTTCGGCGCCGGGGTCGGGGTCCTCGGTGCCGGGTTCTTCGGTTCCCGGATCGGGGTTCTCCGTACCGGGCTCTTCCGTCCCGGGCTCTTCCGTCCCGGGCTCCTCGGTGCCGGGGTCGGGCTCCCCGGTCCCCGGGTCGGGGTTCCCCGTCCCGGGCTCTTCGGTTCCGGGCTCTTCGGGCGCGGTGCCCGGGTCTTCCGTGCCGGGGTTCTCCGTGCCGGGCTCGTCGATTCCCGGATCAGGGGCGGGCTCGGGCTCCGGAGCGGGCTCGATCTCCGGCGCGGCCGGCGGAGCGACCGCATCGGCACCCTGGGGCGGAGTCGGCTCGGGGGCATCCGCCTGGGGCGGGGGCGGCTGCTGCTCGTCGTCGATCTCGATGACCATGGGCTGATCGGCCGACATCGCAGAGTCCGGTACGACCTCGGAGGTGATCGCAGAGGCCTCCGACTCGGATGCGCTCGGCTGCGAGGTCGCGGGAGCGCCGTTCAGCATCCCAGGAACCACCGCGGCCGCCGCGACGACGCCGGCCACGACCAGCGCTGCGGAGCCTGCGCCGACCAGCGCGCCGAGGCCGCTCATCGCACCTGAGCCACCGGCAGTGCCACCGGCAGCACCTGAGCCGCCGGCCGTACCGGATCCGCTCGTTGCACCGGAAGCCGACGAGCCCGCCACCGCGCCCGATCCCGAGGTCACGACAACGGCGCCTTCGATCACGCTCGAGGGCATCGCCGCCAGCGCCACGATCGGAGCGCCGCCGCCCTGCAGCGTCGCCAGGTACGCCGACGCACCCGAGACGCCGAGCACGAGAGGCAGGAGCACCAGGGCGAGCCGGCTCGAGACGTCCTTGGCCTCGCCCGCCACGATCAGGCAGCGGGCGCATTCCCCGAGATGGCGGTCGGCGCGCTGCTGAGCGCGAGCCGCGAGGTTCCCCCGGGAGTATGCGCCGAGGTGCTCGATGGTCCACTGGCACTCGGAGCCTTCGCCCACGCTGCGCAGATGCGCTTGGATCCAGGCTTCGCGCAAACCCTCGCGTGCACGGAAGGTGAGCTGCGACACCGCACCGGCGCTCATTCCGAGCAGTCCGCCGATGGCGGCCGGCTTCATCTGCTCGATCTCGGAGTACCAGAGCACCTCCTGCCAGCGGGAGGGGAGCGAGCGGAAGGCCCGAGCTGTCAGTCCGCGATCGAGTTCCTCGTCCACAGCGGATTCGGTGCTGGACGGGTCGGCGACGGTCTCCAGCTCGTCGATGGCGGTCTCGCGCCGCGCACGACCCCAGGCCGCGGCGGTGTTGCGGATGCTGGTGAAGAGGTACGCGCGGAAGGACCCGTTCGGGCCGCCGCCCTTGAGAATGGCCTGATAGATGCGGGCGTACGACTCCTGCACCAGGTCGTCGGGGTCGATCGACGACGTGACGGATCGCGCCACGGTCATGCCCGAACGGTAGTGGCGCCGCCAGAGTTCGCCGAACGCGTCTGCGTCGCCCGAACGGGTGCGCAGCACAAGATCGGCGTCAGCTTCCGCTGTTGCCTCGGGGGTCTGGTCGTCCACAGTTCGCTTTCCCTCCCGCGTTCGCGGGAACGCTCTCACTCATAAAAGAGACGCATGAAGGGGAGGTTCATCACGCGCCTTTGACATTCTCTCCCGAAATCGTCTTCGAGGCCACCCCTGTGGACAACCCCGTACGAGGCGCGCGTGGCCGGGAAAAAGATTTTCGCGAAGCCGCGTAATGAATCGGATGCCGGCACGTCTCTTCTCGTAGAGCATTCCTGACGCGCCACCGGGGGGCGGTCGCCGAGGGAATCGATGCCGGGGGTATCGCATCGAAACGGCCGAGTCGGAGTCCTCGGGGGAGGAGTCTCCGACTCGGCCGGCTCACGAAAGGTGGAGCCGCCGTGGCTGGGGAGTACGGCGGCCCCCACCTCCAGTTCAGCGCGCCGGAGCAGCACCGACCCAGACGCCGTGCACAGTGAAGGCGGCATCCAGCAGCACGGCATCGGCGATCCGTCCCGGTTGCAGCAGCCCCAGCGATTCGCCGAGGCCGATCGCGCCGGCCGGTGTCGACGTCAGCGCACGCACGGCCTCGCCGATTCCGACGCCGGCCTCGACCGCGCGGCGCAGCGCGACATCCTGCGTGAGCGTGGAGCCGGCGATCGAACCGGTGTCGTCGGCGCGGGCGACGCCGTCCTTGACGGTCACCTTCACCGCCCCCAGATCGTAGTGGCCATCGGCGCTGCCGGCCGCCGCCATGGCATCCGTGATCAGCGCCACCCGGCCGGGAGCGGCATCGAACAGCAGCTTGATCACGTGCGGATCGAGATGGATGTTGTCGGCGATGCCCTCGAGCACCACACGGTGATCGGCGGCGGCGATGAGCACCGGCCCGGGCGCACGGTGGTGAATGCCGTTCATGGCGTTGAAGGCGTGCGTGAGGATCGATGCGCCCGCTTCGAACGCGGTGCGCGCGATCGCGGCATCCGCGTCGGTGTGCCCGACCGCGACGGCGGTGCCGGATGCCACGATCTGGCGCACCGCCTCGATTCCGCCGGGCAGCTCGGGGGCCAGCGTCACCTGCCGGACCGTGCCACGACCCGCCTCCAGGAGTCTCGCGATGTCCGCAGGATCGGGGTGACGCAGCAGGGAGGGCTCGTGCGCACCGTGGTGTCCCGGGTCGAGGAAGGGGCCCTCCAGGTGGCTGCCGAGGATCTCGGCATCCGTCTGCGCCAGATCTGCGATCGCCGCGACCTGCGCGGCCAGCTGATCGACAGTCGCGGTGACCAGCGAGATCACCGCGCGGGTGGTGCCGTGCGAGCGGTGCATGGCGCGGCCGATGCGGATGGCATCCGCGCCGTCGTCGTATGCGGCACCGGCCCCGCCGTGGCCGTGGATGTCGATGAAGCCCGGAGTGAGGACGGCATCCGCACCGGCGAGCGCCGTCGCGTCGATCACGTCATCGGCGCTGCTCCAGTCGTCGCCGATGCCGCGTGCCGTGACCCGTCCATCCTCGAAGCGCACCCAGCCGTCATCGGTGATCGAGCCGTCGCCGTCGACGATGCGGGCCGAGTGGATGATCCGTGATCCATGCAAGTCGGTGGTGGGATTCATCGTTCGCTCCAGACGATCTCGGGTGTGGGGTGGAAACGGATGCCGTCAGCGTGCCACAGCGGTGCCATGCGCCCCAGTCTCCCGCTGAACGTCGCGCGGTCGCGACCTCCGGGAGCCGACCAGGCGAGTTCGGCGATCGCGGCGATCCGCGGGTACATCAGCTGCTCGGCATCCGCGACGCTGGTGACCGTCTCGGTCCACAGCGGCGCCTCGATGCCCGCGATGGACCCGGGCGGCAGATCCAGGATCGCGTCGGGCTCCCAGCCGCGGGCGCGGTGCACGTCGACGATGCCCGCCCAGGCGAGCCCGAGCGGGAAGCCCGGTTCGGGCTTCATGTCCAGGTACGCCGCGTCGCTGGGGGAGAGGATGACGCGCCCGCCGCGGTCGACGAATCGGCCCGTGTGCGCGGCGTGGTCCGACGAGGGCTCCAGCAGACCCCAGTACTGGCCGATCGTGCCCGGCGCCACATCCGCCGCGCCCGCTTCGTGCCAGGCCACGGGCGTCTTGCCCAGATCGGTGACGGTCTCGGTGGCGCGGGCGATGAAGTACGCGAAGTCCTGCGCCGAGGTGCCCAGCGATTCGTCGCCGCCGATGTGCAGGTACGGTCCCGGTGTCATCTCCGCGAGCTCGGTGAGCACGTCGCGGATGAAGTCGTAGGTGCGCTCGTCATGGATGCGCAGACTGGAATGCCCCACTCCCCAGCCGGTGTACGCGACGCCGGCTTCGGGCAGCGCCTGGTTCAGCCGCCGAGCGTCGTCGAGCAGGTGCTCGTTCATGACCGGGGCCTCGACGAGCTCGGGATAGGCCAGGCCGATCGCGTGGGTGTGGCCGGGCATGTCGATCTCGGGGACGATCGTGACGTACCGGGATGCCGCGTGCGCGACGATCTCGCGGTAGTCGTCCTTGCTGTAGCAGCCGCCGCCGGTGCGCGTCCCGTCTCCGGTCGCGCTCGCGGTGGACGAGCGCTCGGACAGCAGCGGCCAGGAGTCGATGTGTATGCGCCAGCCCTGGTCGTCGCTGAGGTGCAGATGCAGGTGGTTGAACTTCAGAGCCGCGATCCGGTCGATGACGGTCTTCACCTCGTCGACGGAGAAGAAGTGCCGTGCCACGTCGAGCATGACCCCGCGGTACCCGAAGCGCGGAGCATCCGTGACGCGGGCGTGCGGCCACCCCCAGCTGCCGTCCTCGTCCTGGCGGAGCAGCTGCAGAAGCGTCTGGATGCCGTAGGACAGACCCGCCGCATCCCCGCCCGTGACCTTCACGCGGTCGGCGACGGTGAGGGCGTAGCCCTCTGCGGGTGCGGCGGTGTCATCGATGCGCAGGGCGATGCCGCCCGCGGTCCCGGCCAGTCGGATGCCGGTGCGCCGTTCGATCACGTCGATGAGCGCCGTCACCGCGGCGCGGTCGCCGTGCACGCCCAGGGTGCCCGACAGAGGCAGCATCCCCTCCTCGAGTGTGCTCGACACGGGCGCGGGGATCACCGGCAGCGGAAGAGGAAGGACCATGAACAAAACCTACCCTGCGCGTGGGGCCGCATCCGCTAAGCTTTTCCCGTCGCGACTGGCGTCTGGGTGGGTAACCACCGGGGAGCGGCCTCATAGCATTCGACCGCGCGCCTGGGCCGATGAGGAACACCCTTTCCCCGTGTGAACAGGAGATCGCCATGACCGACCGTTACTTCAACGCACCGCTCGCCGAGGTGGACCCCGAGATCGCCGAGGTGCTCGAGCGCGAGCTGAACCGCCAGCGCACGTACCTCGAGATGATCGCATCCGAGAACTTCGTGCCCGTCTCGGTCCTGCAGTCGCAGGGCTCGGTGCTCACGAACAAGTACGCCGAGGGCTACCCGGGCCGTCGCTACTACGGCGGATGCGAAGAGGTCGACGTCGCCGAGTCGCTGGCCATCGAGCGGGCCAAGTCGCTGTTCGGCTCCGAATTCGCCAACGTGCAGCCGCACTCCGGTGCCAGCGCCAACGCGGCCGTGCTGCACGCCATCGCCCGCCCGGGCGACACGCTGCTCGGCCTGTCGCTCGACCAGGGCGGCCACCTCACGCACGGCATGAAGATCAACTTCTCAGGCCGGCTCTACAACATCGTCGCTTACGGCGTGAACCCCGAGACTTCGACGATCGACATGGACGAGGTGCGCGCGCTCGCCCTCGAGCACAAGCCCAAGGTCATCATCGCGGGCTGGTCGGCCTACCCCCGCCAGCTCGACTTCGCGAAGTTCCGTGAGATCGCCGACGAGGTCGGCGCGCTGCTGTGGGTGGACATGGCTCACTTCGCCGGTCTCGTCGCCGCGGGCCTGCACCCGAACCCGGTGCCGCACGCGCACGTCGTCTCCTCGACCGTGCACAAGACCATCGGCGGCCCCCGCTCGGGCTTCATCCTCACGAACGACGCCGACATCGCCAAGAAGATCAACTCGGCCGTGTTCCCCGGCCAGCAGGGCGGCCCGCTCATGCACGTGATCGCCGCGAAGGCGACCGCGTTCAAGCTCGCCGCGACTCCCGAGTTCGCCGAGCGTCAGCAGCGCGTGCTGTCGGGCGCGAAGATCATCGCCGACCGCCTCTCGCAGCAGGATGTCAAGGATGCCGGCATCGCCGTGCGCTCCGGCGGAACCGATGTGCACCTGGTGCTCGTCGACCTGCGCGACGCCGAGATCGACGGCAAGCAGGCCGAGGATCTGCTGCACGAGATCCACATCACCGTGAACCGCAACGCCGTCCCGAACGACCCGCGTCCGCCGATGGTCACCTCGGGTCTGCGCATCGGCACGCCGGCGCTCGCGACCCGCGGCTTCGGCGATGCCGAGTTCACCGAGGTCGCCGACGTCATCGCGCTCGCACTCCTGCCCGGTGCCGACGTCGAGGCGCTGCGCGCCCGGATCGCGACCCTCGCCGAGGCGTTCCCGCTGTACCCGGGCCTGCAGCAGTAAGCATCCGCAACCCCTCCCGTCTATGTGGCGCAATCCGCCCTCTTGCGGGCTGATTTCGGGCGGTTTGCGCCATATAGACGGGCTGTACGGAAGGAGCGGGACATGACCGCGAAGATTCTCGACGGCAAGGCCGCGGCGGCGGCGATCAAGAGCGAGCTCGCCGAACGCGTTGCGGCGCTGCGCGAACGCGGGGTGATCCCGGGCATCGCCACCGTGCTCGTGGGCGCCGATCCGGCATCCCAGCTGTACGTCGGCATGAAGCACCGCCAGTCCGAGGCGATCGGGATGAACTCGATCCAGCGCGAGCTGCCGGCCGATGCCACGCAGGCGGAGGTGGAAGCCGTGATCGACGAGCTCAACGCCGATCCCGGCTGCCACGGCTACATCGTGCAGCTGCCGCTGCCGAAGCACCTCGACACGGATGCGATTCTGGAGCGGATCGATCCGGCGAAGGACGCCGACGGCCTGCACCCGACCAACCTCGGCCGGCTGGTGCTGAACGTCAACAGTCCGATTCGCACGCCGCTGCCGTGCACTCCGCGCGGTGTGATCGAGCTGCTGCTGCGCAACGACTACGACCTGAAGGGCAAGCACGTCGTCGTCGTGGGGCGAGGTGTGACCATCGGCCGGCCGATGGGTCTGCTGCTGACCCGCCGCAGCATCAACGCCACGGTCACTCAGGTGCACACCGGCACGCCCGATATGACGCCGTACCTGCGCCAGGCCGATGTGATCGTCGCCGGGGCGGGGGTGAAGCATCTCATCCGGGCATCCGATGTGAAGCCGGGAGCCGCGGTGCTCGACGTGGGCGTCACGCGCGAGACCGAACCGGGAACCGGCAAGTCGAAGGTCTACGGCGACGTGCACCCGGATGTCGCCGAGGTCGCCGGCTGGATCTCGCCGAACCCCGGCGGTGTCGGGCCGATGACCGTCGCGCTGCTGATGACGAACGTCGTGGAGGCGGCCGAGCGCTCGCTGACCTGAGTCGCTCCACCGAGACCCCGGTGTCTCGCCGAGACCCCGGCGTACGGATGCCGCTACGCCGGGGTCTCGGCGTTAGCACGGGGTCTCGGCGAGTAGGGTTCCGGATGCCGTAGATAACGTTTTCGTGAAACGGTGGCGCTCCGCGCATTTCTCTCATATGGTGTGGGTCACACATATGTTGTGGGCAACTACAAATATTTGCGCAAGGGAGCGCCCGTGCACCGTCGAAGTCCTCTCCTCGCCCTGCTCGCCGCGACCGCCGTGGTCGCAGCGCCGCTCGTCCCCCTCACCGCCGCAGCCGCCGACCCGGTCCCGGTCTCGCACGTCGACTTCGACGACGGCACCATCGGCGACTGGACGGCGAGCGGTTCACCGACTCTCGCGACCGTCGAAGACCCCGCCGGGGGCACCGGACTCGTGCTGCACGTGACCGACCGCACCGAGACGTGGCATACGGTGCAGAGCCCCACGGGGCTGTTCGTCGAGGGCGAGACCTACGCGCTCTCGGCGCGCGTGCTGCTGCCTGATGCCGAGGGGCATGCGCGCTTCATCGTGAAGGACGGCTATCACTGGGTCGGCGACACCGCGGTGCCGACCGGGGAGTGGACCACGGTCAGCGGCACATTCACCGCCGACGCCGACGACACGCAGGTGTACGTCGAAGTGGACCCCGCCACGGCGACGTTCTACCTTGACGATGTGCTCATCACTCGCGAATCCGGTTCGGGATCAGGCGGGGGCGATGTCGTGCCCGGCGGTGCGGAGAATCCCACGACCACACCGGTGGCGCTCGCCGCAGGGACCGGCGACGTGGCGGCACTGACATTCGACGACGGTCCCAACGGCGCCACGACCGCGAAGCTGCTGGACTTCCTGAAGCAGAACGACATCAAGGCGGTGTTCTGCGTCATCGGCCAGAACATCACCGCGCCCGGCGGCGCAGAGCTGCTGCGTCGGATGGTCGACGAGGGTCACACGCTCTGCAACCACACCACTGGCTACGCCGACATGGGTGCGTGGGATGCGGATCGCGTCCGCGCGGATCTCGTCGAGAACCTGCGGATCATCCGCGAGGCGCTGGGCGACCCGCAGGCGCAGGTGCCGTTCTTCCGTGCACCGAACGGCAGCTGGGGCGCCACGCCCGGTGTCGCCGTGAGTCTGGGGATGCAGCCCCTCGCCGTCGTCAACACCATCAGTGACTGGGAGGAGGCCGATCCGGCAGTGCTCACCGAGAATCTGCGGTCGGCCATCAAGCCCGGTGAGATCGTGCTGGTGCACGACGGCGGGGGCGACCGCGAGCCCTCCGTTCAGGCCGTCACGACCGTGGTCACCGAGCGCATCGCCGAGGGCTGGACCTTCACACTGCCCGTCGGCACCCCTGCGCCCACGCAGCACGGCGCGCTCATCGATGCGGACTTCGAGGACGGCACCCTGCAGGGCTGGTTCGCCCGAGCGGGTTCGGGTGAGTCATCGCCGGTCCTGACCGTCGTCGACGGCGGTGCGGACGACACCGCGCACGCGGCGGAGGTCTCCGCACGCACGCACGAGGGCGACGGCATCCAGTTCGACGTCACCGACGTGCTTCTGCCGGGCAGGACCTATCGCGTCGAGGCATCGGTGCGATTCGCCGCGGGCGGGACCCCGGGTCAGGGCCTGACCATCTCGATGCGCACGGTGACCGGAGACGCCGCGTCCTACGCGAACCTCGCCCAGATCGCGGATGCCACGGCGGACGGCTGGACGCGCGTGTCCGCCGAGTTCACCGTGCCGGGCTACGACACCGCGGCCGAGCTGTACGTCGAGGCCCGCTACAACAGCGGCAACACCTCGACGTTCCTCGTCGACGAGATCCGCGTGAGCGTGCCCGAGCAGAACCCGGTCGACCTGTCGCTGACTCCCATCAAGGACACCGTGGACTTCCCGGTCGGTGTCGCGATCGACTCCCGCGAGACCACGGGCGCCGCCGCGGAGCTGCTGCGCCACCACTTCGACCAGATCACCCCCGAGAACCACATGAAGGTCGAGGCCTGGTACGACGACGATGGTGGGTTCCGCCGGCACCCCGAGGCCACCGCGCTGCTGGACTTCGCACAGCAGAACGACCTGCGCCTGTACGGTCACGTGCTCGTGTGGCATTCCCAGACGCCGGACTGGTTCTTCCGAGACGGTGCCGGGCGGGAGCTGACCTCGACGCCGGCGGACAAGCAGTTCCTGCGTGAGCGTCTGGCCGAGCACATCGACGACATCGCCCGATCGATCTACGACGACTACGGCGCGTACGGCTCGGACACGAACCCCGTCGTCGCATGGGACGTCGTCAACGAGGTGGTCGCGGACCAGACGACCTCCGACGGCCTGCGCACCAGCCGGTGGTACGACGTGCTCGGCGAGGAGTACATCCACCTCGCCTTCGAGTACGCCGACAAGGCCTTCAACGAGACCTACGCGGCCGCCGGCACGGACCGTCCGGTGAAGCTGTTCATCAACGACTACAACACCGAACAGGATCGCAAGGGCGTGCAGTACGAGGCCCTCGTCAAGCGGCTGCTGGCCGACGGTGTGCCGGTCGATGGCGTCGGGCACCAGTTCCACGTGTCGATCAACACCACGATCGCCTCGCTGGAAGCGGCGCTGGAACGCTTCGCCGGACTGGGGCTCATGCAGGAGGTCACCGAGCTGGACGTCACGATCAATCCGGCGACCGAGGTCAACCGCATCCGTCAGGGCTACTTCTACCGCGACGTGTTCGATCTGCTGCGGCAGTACCAGGCGACGGCACCGGCGAGCGAGAAGCTCTTCGCCGCGACGGTGTGGGGGCTCACCGATGACCGCTCCTGGCGCTCGGAGCAGCAGCCGCTGCTCTTCGGTGCGAATCTGCAGGCGAAGCCCGCCTATTACGGCGCGGTGGACGATGCCGATGGCATTCCTGCGCTCGTGGCCACGTCGAACGTGTTCGGCGGCGACGTGGCGCTGCAGGACGGATTCGCGGATGCCGTCGAATGGCGAAACCTGCCGGCGAACGACCTGACGCATCAGGCCGGATCGTTCCAGACGCGGTGGACGCCGGATCACCTGACGGTGCTCGTCCGCACCGCGGCGGCGCCCGAGCGCATCGAGTTCACCTACGGCGACCGGGAGGTGTTCTGGGCGCCGGATGACGCGGGTTCGCTCGACGGCATCCAGGCCGTCGTCGGGGGTGAGCACCTCGTCGCCGTGCGCATTCCGCACGCCGGCGTCTCGGCGGGGGATTCGACCCCGTTCGATCTGCGCGTGATCGCCGATGGTGCAGTGGCCGGGTCCTGGAACTCGCCGGGTGCCACCGGACGGCTCACGTTCCTGGAGCCGCTGTCGTACCTGGAGATCCCGGAACTGCCGGTACCGTCCATCGACGGCGCCGTGGATCCGGTCTGGGCGGATGCCGCGGTCGTCAGCACCGCGAAGACGGTCGAGGGCGCTGCGGAAGGAGCCACTGCGCAGGTGCGCACGTTCTGGCACGGCAACACCCTGTACGTGCTCTACGAAGTCGCCGATCCTGCACTCGACAGCAGCAACAGCGACCCGTGGAACCGCGACTCCGTCGAGATCTTCCTGGATCTCGGCAACACGAAGGCGGGCAGCTACGGACCGAACGACACCCAGATCCGGGTGACCTCGGACGGCGACCTGTCCTTCGGCACCGGCGACTCCGCGGCGCAGCTGGCGCGGGTCTCCGCCAGCGCGACCGCCGAGACCGCGACGGGCTATGCCGTCGAGCTGGCGATCGATCTGGTCGGCCAGTCCGGCGGTCAGAGCGATGTGCCGCTCGGAGGTGCGGACACGTTCCACGGCCTGGACTTCCAGGTCAACGACGGGCGCGACGGTTCGCGCTTCTCCGTGCACACCTGGGCGGAGCCGACCGGCACCGGGTACCAGAGCACTGCCCGGTGGGGCGTGGCGCGCCTCGTGCCCGCCGGCGGCACCGACGGTCCCGGCGGCGGCGGAACCGATGACCCCGGTGACGGCGGCACAGACGGCCCTGGTGACGGCGGAACCGATGGACCCGGCGACGGAGGCACGGACGGCCCCGGCACCGGGCAGTGGGCGACGGTCGACGTCGGCGACGGCCGGGTCGAGCAGGGCGGCTCGCTGCCGGTCGTGGTCACCGGGCTGCAGCCTGGTCAGCGGATCACGGCGACGCTGCACAGCGACCCGATCGCGGTGACCGGGATCCCTGCGGCCGATGCCGACGGACGCATCGCGTTCACGGTCGTCGTGCCGACGGACCTGGCGCTGGGGGCGCACACGCTCGTGATCGGCTCGACGGGCCTCGATCCGATCAGCGTCGACGTGACGGTGCTCCCACGGGGTCAGCTGGCCGTGACCGGTGCGGCGCTGCCATGGGGTCTGGCGCTGCTGGCATCCGGGCTGGTCGTCGTCGGGATGCTGCTCTCACCGCTGCGGCGACGCCGGGTCTGAGGCAGCGCAGAGGGGCTGGGACTCACGGGCGATCGCGGTGAGTCCCAGCCCGTCGGGCTGTCGTGTCAGTCAGCCGCGACGGTCTCGACGAACGACATTCCGAGACCGACCGCGGGACCGCCGGATGCCCAGCCCTCGGCGATCCGCAATCCGGTCGGGGCTCGAAGAGCGCCGAGCTGCGCGAAGCCCGCCTGCTCGACGTCCTCCAGCCAGCAGGTCTCGGGCATGGCGAACGCGAGCTGGGCGGACAGCTCGGGCAACAGGTGCGGGGCCAGCCGCACCTCGCGCTCGCGCGCGAGTTCGGCGATGCGCAGGAACGGGGTGACGCCGCCGACGCGCACGACGTTGGGCTGGACGATGTCGACGGCCTCGGCGTCGAGGAAGTCGCGGAAGCGATGCACGGTGTGCAGGTTCTCCCCGAGCGCGACGGGCACGTCGATGCGTCGACGCAGTTCAGCGTGCCCGGCGAGATCGTCGGCGCGGAGCGGTTCTTCGATCCAGCCGATGCCATGCGCTGCCAGCGCGGGGATCGCTCGCGAGGCGGCAGCCAGATCCCATCTCTGATTGGCGTCCACGAACAGCTCGCGATCGGGGCCGAGCACCTCGCGTACCGCCGCGACGCGGTCGAGGTCCTCTGCGAGATCGGGCTTGCCGACCTTGATCTTCACCGCCCGGCATCCGCTGCGCACCCATCGACGCACCTGAGCGACCAGGTCGTCGAGCGGGTAGTGCAGGTTCACGCCGCTGCCGTACACCGGCAGCCGGTCGTGTCGGCGACCGAGCAGATCGGTCAGGGACAGCCCCTCGCGGCGCGCCCGCAGATCCCACAGAGCCAGATCGATGCCCGCCAGCGCGATGGTCGTCACGCCGCCGCCTCCTGCCTCGTGCACGTGCTCCCAGGCGCCGTCCCACACCTCGGAGGAGGCAGGGCAGCCCCGGAGGAAGGGGGCCAGGTCGTCGTCGATCATCGCGCGCACGGCACGCGCTCCGATCGACGGCGTCCACGAGAAACCCTCGCCGATCGCGCCGTCTTCGTCGCGCACTGTCACCGGGATCACGCTGATCTCAGTGACATCGGCTCCCCACGGTCGCAGCAGCGGGATGCGCAGCGCACGCGTCGTGATCGCGGCGATCGGCGAGGACGTCATCGGATCAGGTCCCTGCCCGCCGACAGAAGCTGCTCCAGGCGAGCGGTCTGCTCGGCAGTCGGGTCGACCAGTGGGGCGCGCACCGGCCCGACGGCCAGCCCTCCGGCGCGCACGCCCGCCTTCACGAGCGCGACGGCGAACCCCGGAGTCTCGTCGCGCAGAGCGATCAGCGGCGTGTAGAACCCGTCGAGCAGCCGGTGCTGAGCCTCCGTGTCGCCGGCGCGCAGCGCGTCGAAGAAGGCGACCGAGATGTCCGGAGCCATCGCGAACGTGGCCGAGGAATACAGCGGAACGCCGACGGCCGTATACGCGGCCTGGGTCATCTCCGCCGTGAGCAGACCGTTGAAGAACAGCACGTCGTCTCGTCCGGCGAGGGCCGCTTCGCGTACGAACTGCTGCGCCAGCGCCAGGTCGCCGACACCGTCCTTGATGCCGGCGACACGGGGATTGCGCAGCAGCGCCCGCACGGACTCCGGGTCGAAGGTCGACGCGCCCCGGTGGTAGACGATCAGCGGCAGGTCGGTCGCCGCGGAGACGCGCTCGATGTAGTCCACCAGGCCCTGCTGCGGACCGCGCACCAGGTAGGGCGGCATCACCAGCAGGCCCTGGGCGCCGAGGCGTTCGGCGGCACGGGCGCATTCGAGGGCATGACCGAGCGGTCCGCCGCAGCCCGCGAGCACGGGAACGGCTCCAGCCGCGCCGCGCACGGCGGCTTCGACGACGACCGCGTACTCCGACGATGACAGCGCGTGGAACTCGCCCGTGCCGCAGGCGGCGAAGACAGCGCCTGGGCGGTGCTGCACGCGATCGGCGACGTGCTGCTCGACCAGCTCGGCATCCACTCGGTCGGCGTCGTCGAAGGCAGTGACCGGGAAGAACAGCACGCGGTCGGGAATGGTCAGCTCACGCATGGGAGGGCTCCTGATCATCGGGTGTCGCCGACAGTCGAGTCGTCGACGGGTGGGTGAGGCCGTTGTCCAGCGCCGCGAGCTCGGTGCGCCAGCTGCGCCGTGCAGTCCAGCCCAGCAGCTGCTGCGCCCGGCGGCCGGAGAAGACCGGATCGGTTCCGCTGATCGACGTCGCGGCATCCGCCGTTCCCGGCACGAGTGCGGCGAGGGAGTCCGCCGTCGCTCCGTGCACGAGCGCGTCGGGCGCGGTCACGAAGAACACCTCTCCGTTCGGCACGGAGTCCGCCTGCTCCATCCAGGTGCGCACGAAGTCGCCGGCGTCGCGGGCATCGATGTAATTGAACAGCGCGACCGCCGACAGTGAGGGATCGGCCAGCCGTGCGGCGATGGTGTGACCCTGCTGCGTGAGAGCACCGGCCCACTCCTCGGGAGCGATCACGTAGCACGGTCGGAAGATGCCGAAACGGGTGCTCTCGCCGTGGCGACGCGCGGCCATCCGGATGATCTCCTCGATGGCCACCTTGCCGACCGCGTAGCCGTTCCAGGGCGCGACGGGATGCTGCTCATCCAGCGGCAGGTACGATGGCCGCCAGCCGGCAGGCGCGCCGTAGCCGATGACCGTCGGGCTGGATGCCACCAGCAGCGCGCGAGTCGCGCAGGCGACGCCCGCTTCGAGCACGTTCCACACCAGTCGGGTGTTCACATCGAACACCTGGGCGTCGGGAACGGCGCCGGGTACCGCGATGCCGGCCAGATGCACCACGGCATCCGGGCCGACCTCGGCGAACGCCTCGCGAGCCGCTGCCGCATCGAGCAGGTCGACGTCGAGCTGGCGGACGCCGGGGGCGTCGAAGCGGGCGCGGTCGATCGAGACGACGTCGTATCCGGCCTCCGCCAGTACACGGACCACGCTGCGGCCGAGCCTGCCCGCACCACCCGTGACGATCACGGTCGCGCCGGGACGGATGCCGATCGACTCCGCGGCCGCGGGATCCTCGACTCTCATCGCTGCGCTCCGGCGATCGTCGCACCGGCTGAGCCGAGGTCGAGATCGGAGATGCGCACCGGTCGCTCCTCGAGCAGCGAGCGGTTGCCGGCGAGGCCGACGACCACACTGCGCACACCGTCGGTCCAGTCGGCCGTCCGGCCGAGCGGATCGGGCTGCGCCCCCAGGAAGACGTCGCGCAGCAGGGCATCGTCACCACCGCCGTGGCCGCCTTCGCCGGCGGGGATCGGCACCTCCCGGGCGACACCGAAGTGCGGTTGCACGAGCACGCGCTCGGCGACCGGACGAGTGCCGTCGTCGTGGACCAGGTCGGGACGGGCGCTGGGATCCACGACGGTGCGCCCCTCCTCGTCCACGAGCACGGCGCCGCGCTCGACCACGGTCAGCTCGGCACGGCCGCGGGTGCCGTTCACCGAGATCGTGTACCCCTCCCAGGGGGAGTGCGCGTTGAGCGAGTACGACATGGTGCTGCCGCCGGCGTAGTCGACGATCAGGGCGAGGTTGTCCTCGATGGTGATGCCCTCGTCGAAGACATCGCGGTCGCGCAGGTAGCCGTCGTAGTGCTCCTGGTCGAGGTACAGGCCGGTCCACGTCGGGTCGGTCCGCAGATCGAGGCTGAACCGGTCGCGCAGCGGCGAGTCGGTGGTGCCGCGTTCCGGTCGTGGCCCGAGGTGACGGCGCTCGGCGTTCTCGGCGCCGTAGAAGCGCAGACCACCGGAGGCGAACACCCGCACCGGCACGTCGGAGATCCACCAGTTCACGAGGTCGAAGTGGTGGCTCGCCTTGTGCACGAGCAGGCCGCCGGAGAGCTCCTTCTGACGGTGCCAGCGCCGGAAGTAGTCGGCGCCGTGGGCGGTGTCGAGCACCCACTCGAAGTGCACACTGGTCACCTCGCCGATCTCACCGGAGTCGATCACCTGCTTCAACGTGCTGTTGCGCGGGGCGTAACGGTAGTTGAAGGTGATCGTCACATCGCGTCCGGTGCGCTCGGCGGCGTCGGCGATGCGGCGGATGCCGTCCTCATCGATCGTGAGCGGCTTCTCCACGACGACGTCGGCGCCGGCATCCAGCGCCGTGACGATGTGGTCGGCGTGCGTGAAATCCGGCGAGGTGATGATCACCCGGTCCACGCGGTGCGCACGCACGGCCTCGGCGAGTCCGGGAACCTCGAATCGCGCGGGCTCGCCGAGTTCCGGATGGCGCTGCTGCGAGAAGTCCAGCCGCCCGGGGTTGGTGTCGCTCCATGCGACGAGCTCGGCGACGTCGGAGTGCGTCGTCGCGATCGCCCCGAGGTACATCTGGGCGCGGGAGCCGGTGCCGATGAGGGCATAGCGGAGACGAGTCATGCGGTGATCCCTTCGATCACTTGATGCCGGAGGTCGCGGCGCCCTTGATCAGGAACCGCTGGCCGAACAGGAAGACCAGGAACAGGGGTATCAACGAGACGACGCTCATGGCGAACATCGATCCGTAGTTGGAACTGGACTGTGCGTCCAGGAACCCCTTCAGTGCGAGTGATGCGGGGAACAGCTGCGGCAGGCGCAGGTAGATCAGCGGACCGAAGAAGTCCCCCCAGCTCCAGATGAACGTGAAGATCGCCGTCGTCGCGAGGGAGGGGACGATCAACGGCAGCGTGATCTGGAAGTAGCTGCGGAAATGCCCCGCACCGTCGATGCGCGCCGCCTCGAACAGCTCCTTGGGCAGACCGCGGATGAACTGCACCATCAGGAAGACGAAGAACGCTTCGGTGGCGAGGAACTTCGGCGCGATCAGCGGCAGGAAGGTGTTCAGCCAGCCGAGCTCCTTGTAGATGATGAACTGCGGCACCAGGATGACCTGGAACGGCAGCATGATCGAGCCGAGCATGAGCGTGAACGCCAGCGTGCGGAAGCGGAACTTCAGACGTGCGAACGCGTAGGCCGCCATGGAGCAGGAGATCAGGTTGCCCAGGATCGCGCCGAACGCGATGATCGTCGAGTTCAGCAGGAACACACCGAATGGAAACTGGAGGTCGTTCCAGCCGTTGACATAGTTGTCGACGGTGAGATCGGTGGTGATGATGCTGAGGTCGCGGAAGATGTCGGCGTTCGGCTTGAGGCTGGACACCAGCAGCCAGATCAGCGGATAGATCATGATCACGCTGAACAGGATGAGCAGTGCGTGCTTGCCCAGCGAGCGCAGTCGGGGGATCGCCGCGCCGGCGCGACGACGCGCCAGCGGAGTCGAACCCGGACGCAGCAGGGTCTCGGTCTCAGTCGTCATAGAACACCCAATACTTCGAGAGCCAGAAATTGAAGGCGGTGAATGCGGCGATCACCACGAGCAGGAACCACGACATCGCGGAGGCGTAGCCCATGTCGAGTTCGGTGAACGCCTCTTTGTAGAGCAGCAGCGTGAAGAACATCGTCGAATCGCTCGGCCCGCCGGTGCCTCCTGAGACGACGTAGGCCTGCGTGAACGCCTGGAAGGCGAAGATGATCTGCAGGACGAGGTTGAAGAAGATCACCGGGGTCAGCAGCGGGAAGGTGATGGAGAAGAACTGCCGGATGCGGCCGGCGCCGTCCATCGACGCGGCCTCGTAGTACATCTCGGGGATCTGGCGCAGGCCGGCCAGGAAGATCACCATCGGCGAGCCGAACGTCCAGATGTTCAGAACGATGAGCGTGCCGAGGGCGAAGTCCGGATGTCCGATCCAGCCGGGGCCGTCGATGCCGAACCAGGCGAGGAATCCGTTGACCAGACCCTCCTTGCCGAAGACCTGACGCCACAGGATCGCGACGGCGACCGATCCGCCCATGAGCGAGGGCAGATAGAAGATCGAACGATAGAACGGCAGACCCCGCATGCCCTTGTCGAGCAGCATCGCCAATGCCAGTGCGAGGGCGAGCTGGAGAGGCACGCCGACGAGCACGTAGACGACCGTGACGCGGAACGAGTTCCAGAAGCGGGCGTCGCCGAACATCTCGATGATGTTGTCCAGGCCCGACCACACCGGCGGCTGCAGCAGGTTGTAGTCGGTGAACGACAGGTACAGCGACGCGAAGATCGGGCCGATCGTCAGTCCCAGCAGCCCGATCAGCCAGGGCAGAAGGAAGACCAGCGCGGCCTTGTTGTCGGGATATTTCTCCCGGACGCGCAGCGCGGTGCCTCGCCGGGATCGTGCGATGGTGCGGAGTTCCCCGAGACTGCTCACCTGACCTCCTCGTCGATGTGGGTGCGTCCTCGTGGTGACCGGGAGGGCCACCGTATGGAGAAAGCGGTTTCACGAACGTGTCGATAATGGCGCGTTCGAGCCGATTCGTCAAGCCCGCGCCGGTATGGTGTGACGAGTCCGGTGATTTCCGGCAGCAGGAGGGGTGACGATGACGGCACAGCGGGGCAATGTCACGATCGCCGATGTGGCGCGCCACGCCGGTGTGTCGCCGGCGACGGTGTCGCGGGTGATGAACGGGCGGTTCAGCGGTGAGCCCGAGGTCGCCGAGCGCGTGCAGGCGTCGGCGCAGGTGCTCGCGTACGCGCCCAGTCCGCTCGCCCGCAGTCTCGCGCTCGGCCGCACCCAGGTCGTCGCCTTCGTCGTGCCCGACCTGGCCAACCCGGCGTTCCAGTCGGTGCTGGCCGGGCTCAGCAAGACCGCCGCCGCCGACGGCTATCGCGTCCTCGTCGCCGACTCGGCCGAGTCGCCCGACGATGAGGGACCGCTGTCGGTGGAGATCCGCCGCCGCACGGATGCCATCGTGCTGTGCGCACCGCGCATGCCCGACGAGCAGCTCACCGCGCTCGCCGGCCAGTTGCAGCCCCTGGTCCTCATCAACCGCAGCTCGCCGACGGTTCCTGCGCCATCGCTGGCGATCGACTACCGAGCGGGGATCTTCGCGCTCGCGGCGCACCTGCATGCACTCGGGCATCGATCCCTGGCGTACGTGTACGGTCCCGAGCGCAGCGTCTCCAACGCGCGTCGAGAGCAGGGGCTCGAGGACTTCCTGCGCGAGCATCCGGATTCCCGTGTCGAGCGCATCGCCGCGGGTGCGGGGTCGGAGGACGGGCGCCGCGCCGCGGCGTCGGTCTTCGACAGCGGTGTCACTGCGGCCCTCGCCTACAACGATCTCGTGGCCATCGGCCTCATCGGAGGGCTGCGCGAGCTGGGGGTGCGCGTCCCGGAGGACATCTCCGTGACCGGCTTCGACGACATCCCGCTGGCGCAGTACATCGCACCGGCGTTGACCACGGCATCCGTCTCGCACTCCGAACTGGGAGTGCTCGCCTGGCGGCGGATGCGCGCTCTGATGAGCGGAGAACAGCCCGGTCACGATGTCGTCTTTCAGCCGCGCCTGGAGGTGCGAGCCTCGTCGGGGCCGGTGCGCGCCGGCGGCGCCGCTGACGCGGTCTCCTGATGACTAGCGCGGCGCGACTTCATATCGATTTTGTTGCCGCTTCCGTTTAATCCATTGACAGAGGTCTGGCGGCCTGCTAACTTCGCGTGAAAGCGGTTTCTCCGCACACGCAGCAGGCCGCCAGGCGGCCCCGACCCGAAAGAGGCGCAATGAGGCGTACAACCCGTTCACTGGCGGCTGCAGGCGCTGCAGTCGCCACAGTTCTCGTGCTCTCCAGCTGCTCCGGCAGCGCGGATCCGGCGAAGGACGTCGATCCGGATGAGCCCATCCAGCTGGAGATCTCCTGGTGGGGAGATGACGCGCGTGCTGCCCTGTTCGCCGATGTCATCGACCTGTTCGAAGCCGAGCATCCCAACATCACCGTCGTGGAGACCCCGGTGGGCTCACCCGATGATCTGTTCAACCGTCTCGCCACGGACTTCGCCGGCGGCGGCGACACGGCGCCCGATGTCTTCGCACTCGGCGGCGCGAAGCCGCTGGAGTACGGCGGGCTCGGCGCCCTGCTGGATCTGGGCACCGTCTCCGACCAGCTCGATGTGTCGAAGTACCCGGACTTCTCGCTGACCAACGCGACCGTCGACGGCAAGCTGTACGGCCTGCCCACCGGCGGCAACGCCACGGCGGCGTTCATCAACACCGATATCCTCGCGGAGGCCGGCGTCGACCTGCCCGGCGACGACTGGAACTGGGACGACCTGATCGCCGCGGCGAACAAGGTCGGCAGCGCCGGACTGACCAACGACAACGGCCAGCCCGTCTACGGGATCGACCTGCGCATCCAGGACATCATGGGCACGTATGCAGGTCAGGTCAGCGAGCTCGGCATGTACGACTGGGACGGTCAGCTCGACGTGGACGCCGACGACATCGCCGGCTGGTACGAGATCGAGACCGCGCTGCACGACGGCGGAGGGCTCCCCGACCCCTCGGTCGTGACCTCGAACTGGCAGCTCCCGCCCGACCAGCAGCCGTTCACACTGGGGCAGGCCGCCATCACGTTCGGCTACAGCAACCTGATGAGCGTCTACGCCGATGCCGGCGACGTGAAGATGATGCTGCCGCCGACCTCGACCGACATCTCCGGTGTGGCGCTGCTGCCGTCGGCCTTCTGGTCGATCAACGCCGCGACGAAGCATCCGGCCGCCGCTGCGCTGCTGATGGACTGGTTCCTGAACGAGCCTGCGGCCGCCGAGCTGATCCTGGACACGCGTGGTGTGCCGTTCAACCCGGACACTCTCGCCGTGGTCGCTCCCAAGCTGGAAGGCGCCAGCCAGATCGCCGCGGACTACGTGAACGTGGTGCTCGACAGCGGTGTGGTCGCCCCGCCTCAGCCCGCCGGTGGCGCGATCATGAACGAGCTGTCCCAGCGCATGGAGTCCGATGTGCTGTTCGGCAAGGCGACGCCCGCCGAAGCCGCCCAGCGCTGGGTCGACGAGCTCGGCGCCGCGCTGAAGTGATGCCCTTCGCGGCATGAGCCGTCGGTGGTGCGGAGGAATCCGCACCACCGACGGCTCAGCCCGTTGACGAACCATCGGCAGGTAGCCTGTCGACACGCCCCGAGGAGAGCCATGACCCGGACCGCACGCGCCGAAGCCCGTCGCCGGTTGAGACGTGGTGGCACGGCCGCGCGCGCCGGCATCGCCGGAACGCCGCTGGGAGAGCAGATCTCGGCATCCGGGATCGGGTTCGCCGCGGTCGGCGGACCCCTCGAAGACCGCTGGCATCGCGCGCTCGCCGAGCTGGCGCAGTGCGTCCGCCCCATCGACGGCGCTCCGGTGCTGAACGAAGGCGGGGTCTACGACGGATGCTGGCTGGAGAGCACCGGAACCATCAACACCGACGTGCTCGCCCGCTTCGCCCCCGCCATCGCGACGGACACGCTGCGGCAGTTCGCTCAGCTGCAGCGCGAAGACGGGATGCTGCCGTACAAGGTGACACCGGATGGTCCGGGATTCAGTCAGATCCAGATCGTCACGCCGCTGGCGCGGGTGGTCTGGCGGCACTTCCGCCGCACCGGCGATCAGGCGCTCCTGCGCACGATGTACGACGCGATGGTTCGCTACGACGCCTGGCTCGTGCAGTATCGCGACACGCGCGGCACCGGCGGCGTCGAGGCGTTCTGCGCCTTCGACACCGGCCACGACCTGTCACCGCGATTCTGGTTCGCCCCCGACCGGGCGTTCCACGCGGATGCCCGACAGGTCGACCCCGCATCCGCCACCGTTCCCTATATCGCCCCCGACCTCACCGCCAACGTCGCCTGCCAGCGCTGGTATCTCGCCGCCATCGCCGAGCAGCTGGGTGAGGACCCGCAGCCCTGGCGCGATGCCGCGCAGCGGTCTCTGGAAGCGCTGTTCGAGCAGTGCTTCGACGAGGAGGACGCGCTCTTCTACGACCGCGATCGCACCGGGAATCCGGTGCGGATCGCCTCGGACGTGCTGCTGCGCGTGCTGGCCTGCGAGGTCGGTGACGCGGACTTCTTCGCCGCGAGCCTGCGTCGGTACCTCATGAACACCGGCAAGTTCCTCGCGCACCACGGCTTCACCACGATCGCGATGGACGACCCGCGGTTCGACCATGACGCCTCCCGCAACTCCTGGGCGGGTCCGGTCAACTTCCTCGCACAGCTGCGCGCTCCGGATGCCTTCGAGAAGCACGGTCATGTCGCCGAGCTGGCGCTGACGTCTCAGCCGACGCTAGCGGCGCTCGCCGTCGCCGACACGTTCCCGCAGTGCCTGGATCCGTGGTCGGGTGCAGCGGGCTTCACCGAGGTGTACTCGCCGTCCATCCTGTGGTTCCTCGACGCCGTCGAGCGGCACTCCGGCATCCTTGCGCACCACGACGGCGGCATCTGGTTCTCGGGACTGGCGCCCACGCGACTGGAGCACGGCGCCGCCGCCGAGGCGATCGCGTGCGCTCGCACGATCAGGGAAGCGGTCTGGGAGCTCGTCGCCGACGACGAGATCGTCGAGGTGCACCGGGACGGTGCGTTCGCCTTCTCGTTCCCTCGCGGCTGGCGCGTGCAGACGGATGACTCAGGAGCCCTCGTCGCGGTGATCGGCCTGGCCGCGCAGGCCGTGGAAGGAGAGCTCGCACTCGCCGGGGTGCCGGAGGCACTGACCCTGAGCGTCGCGCCGAACGAGCGGATCGCTCTCGACGAGGGCAGAATCAGCGCGCGCGAGGCCCGTTCGTTCGTCTCACCGGTCTTCTGAGGAGCTCTCCCGCAGACGCAGCCCCTCCACGGTCTCGACCAGCGGGAAGAACGCGGCCCGCTCGTCGGGCGTGCGGTTGGGAGTGTGCAGCGTCAGGAACAGCCGGCCCTCGGCATCCGCGAAGATCATCCCGTGTCCCCCGTCCGTCGGCCACAGCGGCTGCTCGGACTGCACCCACGGTCCCTCCACCGAGCCCGACGTCGAGGTCGCGACCCCCATCGCGTAGCCCGCGTCGCCGAAGCTGGACCAGAGCATGAACAACCGGCCGTCGGCGGCACGGTGCATGGACGGCCCGTCGGTGACGAAGACCTGCGCGAATTCTGGGCGAGGGATGCTGCGTGCCCAGGGCGCCGATGACGCGCTGAAGAGCCGCCGCGGCTCGCCCACGGCGCGGCGCAGGTCGGGCGACAGCTCGACCACGTGGATCTCGCCGTCGCCGATGTCCTTCCATTCATGACAGAAGACGAGATGGGGGATGCCGTCCTCGACGTGCAGCGTGCCGTCCAGGCACTCCCAGTCGCGCGGCGTGACGGGGCCGTCGGACCAGGGCAGGTAGGGTCCCTCCGGGCGTTCGGCGCGCAGCACCTGAGTGCCTCGGCGGTGCCCCTCGGCGGTGAAGGTCGCGAACATGTGGAACGCGCCGTCGTGGATGTGCACCTCGGGGGCCCAGTACTGGGTGTGCGACCAGAACTCCTCCGAGGGCCGGAACGCGGCGATGGGGCCGGTCCAGTTCTCGAGGTCATCGCTCCAGTAGGTGTCGAACCCGGTGGCGGGCCCCGACCAGATGTTCTCGTCGGTGCTGCCGAACAACCAGTACCGATGCTCGGACTGCGGAGAGTCGAGCACGAACGGATCGCGGATGTGGATGTCTTCGAGGCGCATGGAGGTCTCCGGTCGGACGGGATCGGGTCGGGTCAGGTCAGGTCAGGTCGAGGGTCAGCGGGCGACGGAGCCCGCGGACCGCCGTCGTGGGCCAGACGGGGTCGGCCGTCAGGACGCGCGGCCCGGCGTCGTCGATGAGGACGGTGTCCTCGAGCTTGGCGTGCGGCACCCACGGGTTCCAGGCGAACGCGCCGCCGGCGGCGACGAGATCGTCGGTATGCGGACTCGCCTTGGGGTCGCGTCCCAGATAGCCGGTCGGTCCGCCCTGGTGGTGGGCGAGCCAGGCGGGTCGGTCGGGGGAGCCGAGTCCGTGCCGCGCGTACGCTGCGGCGATGTCGACCACGACGGCGCTGAGCGCACGGCCAGGACGCGTGGCGGCGAAGACATCGGCTTCGACCTCGCGCAGCGCGGTCGAAGCCGACGGCTCCGCACCCCGGAAGCGCACCCAGCGGCTGAGGCTGGCGTGCAGGCCATGCCTCACGGCGGTGATCACCACCAGTGCGCGGTCGCCGAGGGGAGCGGAGGTGGGGACCGGATGCTGCACCCCGCCGCGCTCGGAGCCCGCCACGAGCACGACTGCGGGCGCAGCGCCGATGCCGTGCACAGCACGGGCCAGGTCGGCGGCCAGCTCGAACTCGGTCATCGTCGGGCGGGCGTCGCGCACGACCGCTGTCACGGCGGCGGCGGCGCTGTGACCCAGTTCGGCGTATCTCTCGCGCTCGGCGGGCAGCAGTGCGGCGCGGGCCGCGCGAAGTGCGCCCACGGCATCCGTATCCGTCGGAACCCCGTGCGGAGCCTCGGCGAACGGTGCGTACCAGGGCACGCGCTGGAACTCGGCGCCCGCGATCTCCTCATCTGCGAGACGTTCGATCTCGTTCTCCGGCGCGGTCACGATCGCGGATCCGTCGCGGTGCACGAGTGCCGAGCAGACGGACGCGCCGCCGATCGGCACCTGCGTGCGGGCGCCGTCGAAGTACCACGCGAGATTCTCAGGGCGGGTGAGCAGGATGCTCTCCGCGTCGAGCTCGTCGAGGATGCGTACGAGGCGCTCGTGCTTGCGCGGTCGGTCGGCGGTGAGAGCGGGCATGCGCCCAGCCTAACCAAGAAACCGCTTTCACGGAATCCTGTTCATGGGGTCGCCCACGCGGTTCAGACGCTGTTCAGCGTTCCCTTGACGTCGGTGATGCGCGCGTACTCGTCGAAGGCGAAGGTCGCCGAGCCCGTGGCGTCCGTCAGCGTGGCGGCGGAGAACGCGTCATCGGCCCACTCCAGTCGCCAGCCCGCCAGACGCGCGAGATCCCACACCGAGGCGCGCGGGTCCGCCAGGGTGAGATCCCAGAGGATGCGGGGGAGCGCGGACACCGCGGATGCGACCGTAAGCGGGTCGAGAGGAGCATCCAGCAGCAGCACGGCCCGCGCGCCGCCCGTCGCAGCGGAGTAGTACGGCGAGAGTCCGGTGATCTCCACCGCGGCCCCGCCGATCGCGTGCGCCAGTGCGGCGATCCACTCTTCGAGATCGTCGCCGGCATCATCGGGGAACGCCACCTCCCCCTGTGTGAGCTCGGAGACGCCGTGCTCCTCGCCATAGGCGCGGAGCCGGTCCGTGACTCCGGTGCGATCGCCCTGTGGGAGCGCCCATGACCACATCAACGAGCGTGGTCCGGGAGCGATCGAGGCCAGCAGGTGCGGGGCGGCCGTCAGGGTGCGCGCCGGATCCTCGAGCGACGCGAACGTGAACGTGCCCGCGTCGAGGTCGAGATCCCAGCGGTGCTCGCCGAGAGCGTCCGTCGCGGCGACGAGCTGATCCTGGCGGAGGGCGGTGAACAGTGCGGCGCGGTCGGCGAGGGCCCGCAGCGTCTCGAAGGTCATGGGTCCAGTCTGGCCTCGGATGCTGTGCGTCGCCAAGGTGCCGGCTGCGGGTCGCGCACGCATCGGCCCGGCCGGGTCAGTAGGACTCTGCGGTGCCGTTCCCGGATGCCGGGATGAAGCGGGCGGCGAGGGCTTCGGACCCGCGCGCGAGGATGGTCACATCGGCGCTGGCGGAGAGGAAGTCCGCCCCGGCCGCGAGGTAGGCATCCGCCGTTGCAGGGTCGAACGCGTTCACCCCGGCCTTCTTGCCGGCGGTGTGCGCGGCCTCGAACACCCGGTGCACGGAGGAGACGACATCCGGGTGGCCCTGCTGGCCGGGCAGCCCCATGGACGCCGACAGATCGGCGGGGCCCACCAGCACGCCGTCCACCCCGTCGACGGCGGCGATCTCGGCTGCCTGCTGCACGGCATCCGCGGATTCGATCTGCACGATCAGCGACACGGTCTGCGAGGCGTTCTGCACGTAGCCCTGCACCCGGCCCCAGCGAGCGCTGCGCGCGAGCGCCGACCCGACCCCGCGCACGCCCTCGGGCGGGTAGCGCAGCGCGGCGACCGCGGCGCGGGCCTCCTCTGCGGAGGCCACCATCGGCACGAGCAGGTTCTGCGCGCCGGCATCCAGCACCTGCTTGATGATCACGGGATCGTTGACGGGCACGCGCACCACGGTGGTCACCGGGTACGCGGCGATCACCTGCAGCTGCTGCTGCACGGTGGTGAGCGTGTTGGGGCCGTGCTCCATGTCGATGAGCAGCCAGTCGACGCCGGAGCCGGCGCAGATCTCCGCGAGCAGAGGCGATCCTGTGCTCAGCCACATCCCGATCAAGGGACGCTCGGCGGTCTCGAGCGCGTCGCGGAAGGTCGGGTCTAGACGAAGCGGCATTCGATGGTTCCCATCTCGCGGTAGTCGCACAGCACGGTGTCGCCGCGCGAGACCCACATGGGCCTCGTGAACGATCCTGCCAGGATCAGCTCGCCGGCCTCCAGGCGCTGGCCGTGCTGATGGAACTTGTTCGCCAGCCACGCGACGCCCATTGCGGGATGCCCGAGCACGCCCGCGGCGACCCCGGTCTCCTCGATCTGGCCGTTGCGGGAGAGCACGCCGGGCACCCAGCGCAGGTCGATCTCGTCCACGCGCCTGCGCACATCGCCGAGCACCATCGCGCCGTAGGCGGCGTTGTCGCTGATGGTGTCCACGATCGTGCGGCCCTCCAACTCGATGTGCGAGTTCAGCACCTCCAGGGCGGGGACGACGTAGTCGACCGCGGCCAGCACCTGCTCGAGCGTGCAGTCCGGGCCCTCCAGCGGAGTCTTCAGCGCGAACGCCAGCTCGACCTCGATGCGCACGTTCGAGAACTGGTCGAACGGGATGTCATCGCCCGAGCGGTAGACCGTGTCGTCGAACATCACCCCGTAGTCGGGTTCGGTGATGCCGGTGGCCTGCTGCATGGCCTTCGAGGTCAGGCCGATCTTGCGGCCGACCAGCCTGCGGCCCGCAGCGAGCTGCGAGTCGCGCCAGACGCCCTGGATCGCGTAGGAGTCCTCGATCGTGGCATCCGGATGCCGCGCGGTGATGCGCGGCATCACGCTGCGCGTGCGCTCGGCCTCGGCGAGCTCGGCCGCCAGTGCGGCGATGGTCTCAGGTGTCAGCATCCGTCAGTCCTCTTTTCAAGCCCGTCTATATGGCGCATTCCGCCCCTGAAACGTCCGGACGAGGGCGTTTTGCGCCATATAGACGGGTTCTGGGTCACAGCTGGTGGCCCAGCTTGTACTCGCCCTGCTTCCACTCCGGCATCGGCGTCTCGTCCAGCGGGCGGGTATAGCTGAAGCCGTCGGCGCCGATCGTGACCGCCATCTCGCTGGTGTCGGTGCGGGCATGCACCGGTTGCGGATTCCCGTCCAGGTCGAGCACGAGCGATGCGTCGGTGTACCAGCTCGGCACGACGGGGTTGCCCCACCAGTCGCGGCGCTGGTTGTCGTGCACGTCCCAGGTGATGACCGGGTTGTCGGGGTCGCCGGTGTAGTAGTCCTGCGTGTAGATCTCCACGCGGTGCCCGTCGGGGTCGCGCAGGTACAGGTAGAACGCGTTGGAGACGCCGTGCCGCCCGGGACCGCGCTCGATGGCATCCGAGTGCCGGCGGGCGCCCAGGATGTCGCAGATCGCCAGGATGTTGTGCTTCTCGTGCGTCGCGAACGCGACGTGGTGCATGCGCGGTCCGTCGCCGCCGGTCATCGCCGTGTCGTGCACCGTGGGCTTGCGGCGCATCCACGCGGCGTACACCGTGCCCTCCTCGTCCTGGATGTCCTCGGTGACGCGGAAGCCCAGCGACTGCATGAAGTTCACGGCGCGCGGCACGTCGGGGGTCACCTGGTTGAAGTGATCCAGGCGCACCAGCTCGCCGGGCGTGTGCAGGTCGTAGCGCCAGGACAGGCGCTCCACGTGCGTGGTGGCGAAGAAGAACTCGTACGGGAAGCCGAGGGGGTCGACCACGCGCACCGAGTCGCCGATTCCCGTGACGAAGCCCTCGGGGTTGCGGCGCACGTCGCAGCCGAGCTCGGTGTAGAAGGCCACGGCCCTGTCGAGATCCTCCGCGGAGCGCACGCGGTACGAGAACGCCGCGACGGCGGCGACCGGCCCCTTGCGCAGGATGAGGTTGTGGTGGATGAACTCCTCGGTCGAACGCAGGTAGATCGCCTGGTCATCCTCCTCCGTCACGTACAGACCGAGGATGTCGACGTAGAACTCGCGGGATGCCGCGAGGTCGGTGACGACGAGCTCCATGTACGCGCAGCGCAGGATGTCGGGCGGGGGCGCCTGCGGGGTGGTGATCGGGTTGTCCGAGCGGATCGGGGCCTCCTGGCTCACGTAGAAGCCGGAGGAGGTGAGGGTCATTTCATCGCGGTTGGTCATGTCAGCGTCCTTGCTTGCGTGGATGGTCCGGCTGTCAGCGGGGATCCGGGTCGTCGAGATCCTGCTTGCCGAATGCGGGGTTGTGCGGCTCGCCGAGGGTGATGTGCACGCTCTGCTGATCGGTGTAGAAGTCGATCGAGCGGTAGCCGCCCTCATGCCCCAGTCCCGAGGCCTTCACCCCGCCGAACGGGGTGCGCAGGTCCCGCACGTTGTTCGAGTTCAGCCAGACCATGCCGGCCTCGACGGCGCCCGCGAAGTTGTGCGCGCGCTTGAGGTCGTTCGTCCAGATGTACGCGGCGAGCCCGTAGCGGGTGTTGTTGGCGAGGGCGAGGGCCTCTTCGTCGGAGTCGAACGGCGTGATCGCGACGACCGGTCCGAAGATCTCCTCCTGGAAGATGCGGGCGTCCGGCGACACATCGGCGAACGCGGTCGGCGCCACGTAGTTGCCGGTGGGGAATCCCTCGGGCCGTCCGCCGCCGGCGATCAGCCGGCCCTCGGTCTTGCCGATCTCGACGTAGCTCATCACCTTGTCGTAGTGCTCGGGGTGCACCAGCGCACCGACCTCGGTGGTCGGGTCGTGCGGCAGGCCCACCCTCACGCGACTGGTCAGCTCGGCGAAGCGCTCGACGAACTCGTCGTAGATCGCGCGCTCCACGAGGATGCGACTGCCGGCCGTGCAGCGCTCGCCGTTGAGGGAGAAGACGCCGAAGATGCAAGCGTCCACGGCCGTCTCGAGATCGGCATCGGCGAAGACCACGGCCGGGCTCTTGCCGCCCAGCTCCATCGACAGGCCCTTCAGGAAGGGGGCCGAGTTCGCGAAGATCAGCTGGCCGGTCGAGCTCTCGCCGGTGAACGAGATCAGGGGGACGTCGGGATGCTTCACCAGGGCGTCCCCGGCGTCCTCGCCGAGTCCGTTGACGAGGTTGAACACGCCCTTCGGCAGTCCCGCCTCTTCGAAGATGCCGGCCCAGAGGGATGCCGACAGCGGTGTGAACTCGGCGGGCTTGAGCACCACGGTGTTACCGGTCGCGAGCGCCGGGCCCAGCTTCCAGGACTCCAGCATGAACGGGGTGTTCCACGGGGTGATGAGTCCGGCGACACCGATCGGCTTGCGGTTGACGTAGTTCATCTGCTTGCCGGGCACCTTGAACGCGTCATCGGCCTGCGCGACGATCAGGTCGGCGAAGAAGCGGAAGTTCTCGGCGGCGCGACGCGCCTGGCCCAGTGCCTGGGTGATCGGCAGGCCCGAGTCGAAGGACTCCAGCTCGGCGAGGCGTGCGTCGCGCGACTCCACGATGTCGGCGATGCGGTGCAGCACGCGCGAGCGCTCGCGCGGCAGCATGCGCGGCCACGGGCCCTCGGTGAATGCGCGGCGCGCGGCGGCGACGGCGCGGTCGATGTCGGCCTTCTTGCCCGCCGCAGCGTGCACGTAGGTCTCGTTGGTGACGGGGTTGAGCACCTCGAAGGTGTCGCCGTCGAGGGAGTCGACGAACTCGCCGTCGATGTAGTGCTGGATGCTCCCGGGCAGGTCAGCGGGGGTGTACACGTCGGTCATCATCGTCCTTCTTCACTGTGTCGTGCATCGTCGTGGTGTGCGTCACCGTGGTGTGCGTGGTGGGCGGCCAGGAACGCGTCCATGGTGCGCCAGCGGTGCTCGCGCGCGGCGAGTTCGATCTCCAGGGGCGCGGCACCGCTGCGGATGAGCTCGAGGATCTGCTGGTGCTCGTCGACCGAGTCGTGCGCGCGTCCGGGGACGAATGCGAACGAGGTGTCGCGGATGCCGGCGAGCCGACTCCAGCCGCGATGCACCAGATCGAGGATGTGCGGGTTGGGGCACGGCTCGTAGAGCACCGAATGGAACTCCTGGTTCAGCCGGGTGAACATGTGTGCGTCGAAATGGCCCAGCAGCAGCCGCATCCGCTCGTTGATCGCCTCCGCACGGTCGAGCGCGTCGGCATCGATCAAGGGGGCCGACATCGACGTGGCCGCGCCCTCGACCAGGCCGAGGGTCTGCATGGTGTGCGCGTACTCGCTCTCGTCGACCAGGGCGACGTGCGCGCCGACGTTGCGTTCGAACGTCACCAGCCCCTCGGCCTCGAGCCGCCGGATCGCCTCGCGCACCGGGACCACGCTCATGTCGAGCTCGCCGGCGATCGCGCCCAGCACCAGCCGGTAGCCGGGGACGAATGCGCGGGAGATGATGCGCGAGCGGACCCAGGCGTAGGCCTGCTCGGACTTGCTTCCTTCACGGGCCAGCGTGTCGCTCATGAGCCCTCCCTGGAGTCGTATTTCGCGCGCCATTCGGCGTTCATCGGGAACAGGCCGTCGACGGGATGTCCGGCGGCGACCTGCTCGGCGATCCAGGTGTCCTCGTCCTCCTGCGCGAGGGCCGCATCGGCGACCTCCTCGGCGAGGGAGGCGGGGATGACGATCACGCCGTCGCCGTCGCCGACGATGACATCGCCCGGCTGCACGGCGGCGCCGCCGCAGGCGACGGTGACGTCCACCTCCCACGGCACGTGCCGCCGTCCCAGCACCGAGGGGTGCGCGCCCTTCGAGAACACCGGCAGACCGATCTCGGCGACCATGTCGAAGTCGCGCACGCCGCCGTCGGTGACGACACCGGCCGCCCCGCGGGTCTTCGCGCGCAGCGCCAGGATGTCGCCGAGGGTGCCGGTGCTCGCGTCGCCGCGAGCCTCGATGACGATGATCTCGCCCTCGCCGACCGCGTCGAACAGCCGCTTCTGCGCGTTGTAGCCGCCGCCGTGGGCCTTGAAGAGATCCTCTCGGGCGGGGATGAAGCGCAGTGTCCGCGCCGTGCCGACGATCTTGGCGCCCGGCAGATTGGCCGAGACGCCGTCGATGAAGCAGGAGTGCAGGCCGCGCTTGCGCAGCTGACTGGAAAGGCCGGCGGTGGGTGCCGCCTCGAGCTTGGCGCGCAGATCGGGTGACAGCGGTGCACCCGGAACAGGAGATTCGTCCGCAACAGGAGGATTCTGTGCGGATCGTCCTGTCCTGGCCGAATCTCCTGCAGCCGGTGAAGCGGATGCCGGTGACGGGGCGTCCTCGGGAAGGCCGGCCGCTTCGCGCGACCCCCAGGCCTCGGCGCGCTGCAGGTCGTCCACGGCGGGCAGGGACCCGAGCGACTCATCGAACGGCGTCTCGCCCTGGGTCACGGTGGTGACCAGTCGTCCCGAGGTCGGTGCACCCTCGGCATCCGGGGCATCCACCTCGATCTCGACGACGTCGCCCGGCACGATCACCGACGAGCCTGCCGGCGTGCCGGCGAGGATGATGTCGCCGGGCTCCAGCGTGAAGTGCTGGGAGAGATCGGCGATGAGCTGGGGGAGCGGGAACAGCAGGCCGGAGGTGCTGTCGTCCTGACGCAGCTCGCCGTTCACCCAGGCGCGCACCCGAAGGGCTCCGGGGTCGACGGAGGCGGCGTCGATGAGGTCGGGACCCAGCGGCGTGTAGCCGTCGCCGCCCTTGGAACGGACGTTGGAGCCCTTGTCGTTCGCGCGCAGGTCGTACAGGCCGAGATCGTCGGATGCTGTGACGGATGCCACATGCGACCAGGCCTCGTCGACCGAGACCCGCCGGGTGGCCGTGCCGATGATCAGGGCGATCTCGCCCTCGAACGCGAGCAGTTCGGTGCCCGCCGGGCGTTCGACGGTACCCCCGCTGACGCCGACGGAGCTGGCCGGCTTGAAGAAGTAGGAGGGGGCCGCGGGGCGCCGTCCGCGCTGCTCGGCGCGCGAGGCGTAGTTCAGGTGGATCGCGATGATCTTGCCGGGTCGGGTGATCGCCGTCATGTGATGCGCCTCCTTGCGTCGCACGCACATCGTCCGAAAGTCATTGTGCGTTGTATTCGAAATCGTATATCATCAACTCACGCTCGGCAAGCATCGCCTGCCGACGACAGCGAAGTCACCTCAAAGGAGAGACATATGAGCGAGCAACCGCAGGGCGGGCTCACGCCGACGGGCACCATCGCATCGTCCACTGATCGCCGACGGGTGGTCTTCGCGACCGTGGTCGGCACCACGGTCGAGTGGTACGACTTCTTCATCTACGCGTTCGCCGCCGCGACCGTGTTCGCCGCGCTGTTCTTCGAGCCGATGGGTCACGAGTTCGCGCAGATCGTGTCGTTCTTCACGGTCGGCGTCAGCTTCCTGTTCCGTCCGCTGGGCGCCTTCCTCGCCGGCCACTACGGAGATCGCATCGGCCGCCGGCCGATGCTGGTCATCACGCTGCTGCTGATGGGGGCCGCGACGACACTGGTCGGCCTCCTGCCGACGCACGCCGCCATCGGCGTGTGGGCTCCCATCCTGCTGATCTTCCTGCGCATCATCCAGGGCATCTCGGCGGGCGGGGAGTGGGGCGGCGCGGTCCTGATGGCCGTCGAGCACGCGCCCAAGCGCAAGCGCGGTCTGTTCGGCGCATCCCCGCAGATCGGCGTGCCGATCGGCCTGCTGCTGGCCTCGATGATGCTCGCGCTGATGGCGCAGATCGCACCGGGGGTCCCGGCCGGCTCCGACGTGCACCTGCAGGACACCGCCTTCGGCCAGTGGGGGTGGCGCGTGCCGTTCCTGCTCTCGATCGTGCTGATCGGCGTCGGGTACTGGGTGCGTCGCAGCGTGCAGGAGAGCCCCGTGTTCGCCGAGATCGCGGAGCGCAAGGAGACCACGCGGATGCCGATCGTGCAGCTGTTCAAGCATCACGCACTGCTCGTGATCATCGCCGCCCTCGTCTTCGCGGGCAACAACGCCGTCGGGTACATGACCACCGGCGGATACGTGCAGCGCTACGCGACCGACCCGAACGGCCCGATCGCCCTGGACACCTCGGCGGTGTTCTGGGTCGTCGCGCTCTCGGGCGTCACCTGGTTGTTCTTCACCTGGTTCGCCGGCTGGATCTCCGATCGGATCGGCCGCCGCACGACTTACATCATCGGCTGGATCACGCTGCTGATCGGCGTCTTCCTGCTGTTCGTCCTGACCAACATCGGCACGATCGCGTCGCTGGCCGCGGCGCTGGTGATCCTCACGATCGGCCTCGGCTTCACGTACGGTCCGCAGGCGGCGCTGTACGCCGAGCTGTTCCCGGCATCCATCCGATTCTCGGGCGTCTCGATCTCGTACGCGATCGGCGCGATCGTGGGCGGCGCCTTCTCGCCGATGATCGCCCAGGCGATCTTCCAGTCGACGGGTTCGACCACCGGAATCACCTGGTATCTGGCGGGCATGACCGTTGTCGGCCTGATCGCGACGCTTCTGCTGCGTGATCGCACCGGCATACCGCTGGGTCCGGAGCAGGAGGATGAGCAGGCGAAGAGCCCGATCTACGGGCTCTCCAAGGCCTGACGCCGCGCCTCTGCGAGCCCGGGGCTCAGCCGCCCAGCGCCTCGCGGATGCTGTCGGCCGACAGGCGCAGGCGGTCGGCGATCTCGGCATCCGGGATCCGGGATGCCACGTGCACGACCGCAAGCGCCGCCGGCCGCCGTCCGCGCAGGGCGAGCGGCACGGCGACCGACCCGACCGTGGGGATGACCTCGTCGTGGCTGATCGCGTACCCGCGCTCGCGGATCACAGCGACCTCGGCCTGCAGCTGCTCGGAGATGTCGGGCCACTGCGCGTCGGGCAGCTGGGCGAGGATCGCCTTGCCGGGGGCGCCCGCGGTGATCGGATGCCGTGCCCCCGGCCGCTGGACGAGGTTGGCCGCCGCGTGTCGGGGCTCCACGCTGGTGAGGGTGATGCACTCGTCGCCGTCGAGCACCGCGAGGAACGCGGTGAGCGCGAACTCGTTCGCCACGGCCGTCAGCTCGGGCAGCGCCTCGGCCTGCAGGTCGTGCGCCACTCCGGCGGCGAGAGCCGCCATCCGGGGGCCGAGTGCGGCGCGTCCCGCAGCGTCGCGCGCGACGAGACGGTGATCCTCCAGGGTGCGCAGCAGACGGTACGCGATCGAGCGGTGCACCTCGAGCCTCGTGGCCACATCGTCGATCGAGAGCGGTCCGTCGGCGAGGATCTCCAGGATCCGGATGCCGCGGCTGAGTGTCTGCGAGGCGGGGGCGGCGGGCATGCGACTCCTTCCAGCGGCGGGCGCGCTCTTGTGCACGCATCCGCTCTCATATACGATCTGTTCAATAGTAGAACGTGCTGTTCGAATATAGAACATGCCCGATCTCAGCACAAGACCTGACGACGACGTTCAGCGAAGGACCCGATGATGCAGTTCCACCACCACGGCTACGTGTCCCATGATCCGAGAGTGCTCCCGGCCGAGGGGCTGGGTGTGGAGCGCCCGGCCGAGCTTCCCGATGAGATCGACGTGCTGATCGTCGGCTCCGGCCCCGCCGGCATGCTCCTCGCGGCGCAGATGTCGCAGTTCCCGGACGTGAACACGCGCATCATCGAGAAGCGCGACGGGCGCCTCGAACTCGGCCAGGCCGACGGCATCCAGCCGCGCAGCGTCGAGACCTTCCAGGCCTTCGGGTTCGCTCCTCGCATCATCGCCGAGGCCTTCAACATCGGCTGGATGAACTTCTGGGGTCCCGACCCCGACAACCGGGGCAACATCATCCGCACCTCGCGCACCGAGGACTACGGGCTCAAGATCAGCGAGTTCCCGCACCTGATCGTGAATCAGGCGCGCGTGCTCGACTACTTCGCCGAGGCCGCAGCGGACGGACCCGGACGCATCGTGCCGGACTACGGGATCGAATTCTCCGGACTGACCGTTCACGAGACAGGGGAGCACCCTGTCGAGGTGCGGGTCGCCTACGTCGCAGGAGAGCGCGAGGGCGAGGAGCGCACCATCCGGGCCAAGTACGTCGTCGGATCCGATGGGGCGCGCAGCGGCGTGCGCGAGGCGATCGGCCGCAAGCACGTCGGCGTGATGGCCTCGCACGCCTGGGGCGTCATGGACGTGATGGTCAACACCGACTTCCCCGATTGGCGGACCAAGTGCGCGATCAACGCCGAGGCCGGCAACATCCTGCACATCCCGCGCGAGGGCGGCTACCTCAGCCGCGTCTACGTCGACCTGGGCGAGGTGGCCGACAGCGACGGCCGTCAGGTGCGGCACACGCCGCTGGAGGCGGTCATCCAGAAGGCCAACGAGATCCTGCATCCCTACACTCTGGACGTCAAGGAGGTCGCCTGGCACAGCGTCTACGAGGTCGGGCATCGGGTCACCGACGGCTTCGACGATGCGCTGGAGGGCGACCGCCACCCCCACGTCTTCCTCACCGGCGATGCCTGCCACACGCACAGCGCCAAGGCCGGGCAGGGCATGAACGTCTCGATGCAGGACGGGTTCAACCTGGGATGGAAGCTCGGCCATGTGCTCACCGGCCGCGCCCCGCAGGAGCTGCTGTCGACCTATGGGAGCGAGCGCCGCCCGGTGGCCCAGCAGCTGATCGACTTCGACAAGGAGTGGTCGAGTCTGATGGCCCGCAAGCCGGAGGAGATCTCGGACCCGCAGGACCTGGCGACCTACTACCTGGCCACCGCAGAATTCCCCTCCGGATTCATGACGCAGTACGAGCCCTCGATGATCGTCGCCGACGACGCGCATCAGGCGCTCGCCGCGGGGTTCCCGCTCGGCAAGCGCTTCAAGTCCGCGGAAGTCACCCGGGTCTGCGACGGCAACGTCGTGCACCTCGGCCACCATGCACGCGCCGACGGACGCTGGCGCGTCTACGCCTTCGCCGACGCGGATGCCGTCGAGCTGGCACGCTGGGCCGACGCCGTCGCGCCGCTGTTCGCCCGGTACACCCCTGCGGGCGGCGACCCGGACGCGGTGTTCGATGTGAAGGCGATCCGGCAGCAGCGTTTCGACGAGTTCGAGATCACCGACGCGCCCGCGCTGTTCCTGCCGAATGTCGGGCCGCACAGGCTGATCGACTGGGAGAAGGTGTACGCGGCTGCGCCGTCGGCCTGGTGCCCCACCGACATCTTCGACGAGCGGGAGCTGTCCCGCGACGGCGTGGTCGTCGTGGTCCGACCGGATCAGTACGTCGCGGCGATCCTGCCGCTGGATGCCGTGGACGAGCTCGCGGCTTTCTTCGCGGGGAATCTGCTGCCGGCATCCTGAGTCGGCCGTGCCCTCCCGTTCGGGAGGAGAACTCTGCGATGGGAGGAGAGTTCGCTGCGAAAACTCCTCCCATCCGCGAGATCTCCTCCGATCCGTGCGCGCACACCGGCAGGCGGGGCGACTGCGTTCTCGGACATGACATCTGTCATGCCGACGTCGTGACATCACCCTCCGGCGTCGATGCGCTCCCGCCGCGAGGCTGGAAGCATGCAAACGACAACTGCTCCCCAGACGCGGACGACACCCGCATCCACCCCATCCGCAGACGCCGCGACCGTCTCCGGCCGCGCGAGCGGCACCGCCATCGAGCTGCGTGCCGTCCGCAAGCGCTTCGGCCTCGGCGAGAACACGGTGAAGGCCGTCGACGGACTGGACCTGACCGTCCGCCGCGGCGAGATCGTCGCACTGCTCGGGCCCAACGGCGCGGGCAAGACGACCACGCTCGACATGCTCCTCGGCCTCACCGAGCCCAGCGAGGGGAGCCTGGCGGTCTTCGGTGACCGGCCGGCGACGGCGGCCAAGTCCGGCGTGATCGCCGGCGTGCTGCAGACCGGCGGTCTGCTGTCGGATCTGACCGTGCGCGAGACCGTCGAGGTGATCGCGAGCCTGCACGGTCGCGAAGCGCTCGCCCGGGTTCCCAGCGTGCTCGTCAGCGCCGACCTCGAGACCATCGCCCGGCGCCGGATCGCCAAGTGCTCCGGCGGAGAGCAGCAGCGCGTGAAGTTCGCGCTCGCCCTGGTCGCCGATCCCGACATCCTCGTGCTCGACGAGCCCACCGCCGGCATGGACGTGAACGCCCGCCGGCACTTCTGGGACGTCATGCGGGCGGATGCCGATGCCGGGCGGACCATCCTGTTCGCGACCCACTACCTCGAGGAGGCCGAACAGTTCGCCCGCCGCACCGTGGTCATGAACCATGGCGTCATCGTCGCCGATGCGCCCACCGCCCAGCTGCGCGCCAACCTCGGCGGCCGCACCCTCGCGGCGAACCTCCCGACCGCCGGCGCCGACCAGCTCCTGCGCGACCTGGAGAGCACCGATGGCATCGCCGACGTCCGCGTCGACGGCGATCGTGTGAGCCTGCGCGCGGAGGACTCGGATGCCGCGGCATCCGTTCTGCTCGCCGCCGGCGCCCACGATCTCGAGATCGCCGCACCCACCCTCGAAACCGCATTCACAGCCCTGACGGAGAACTGATCATGACCATCTCGATCTCACCCACGATGCTGCGCGTCGAAGCGATGCGCCAGGTCCGCAACCCCTACACGCTCGCCTTCACCCTCGGCATGCCGGTGGCCATGTATCTGCTGTTCGGCGCCAGCATGGGCTACGGCGACATCTCCGCCGGCCACGGCAACGTCAAGTTCTACGTGATGGTGTCGATGGCCGCCTACGGCACCGCCGTCGCGATGAGCTCGCTGACCTCGCTCGCCGCGACCGAGTCGAAGCAGGGCTGGGGCCGCCAGCTCGCCATGACGCCGCTCGGCACCGCGGGCTATGCGGTCACCAAGCTGATCACCGCTGTCTCCTTCGCGGCCCTCGCCGTGCTCCTCGTGTTCGCAGCGGGTCTCGCGACCGGCGCCGAGGCGAGCGAGGCCTGGCGCTGGTGGGCGGCGGCGGGCATCATCCTCAGCACCGGACTCATCTTCGGCCTGTACGGACTCGGAGTCGGTCTGTTCTTCAACGCCGACTCGGCGGCGGCGCTGGCCTCCATCTCGATGACGTTCTTCGCCTTCTTCGGTAACGTCTTCATCCCCCTCGACGGCGTCATGCTGGACATCGCCCGGTTCACTCCGCTGTACGGCTTCGTCTCGCTGAGCCGCTGGCCCCTCACCGATGGCGTGCTCACCACCGGGCAGGTCGACTCGCCCTGGATGGTCGTGGCGAACGTCGTCGTCTGGGCGGTGCTGTTCGGCCTGCTGGTGACGGTGGGCGTCAAGCGCTCGTACTCCCGCCGATAGGGTCGAAGCATGATGGATGAGGTGACCGTGCCGAGGGGGCGCCGCAGCAGCGGCGTCCCCTCGCCGTGGGAGCGGTTCGGCTGGATCATGGCGGCCATCTGGCTGGTGTTCCTCACCTACCCGGTGCTCGCACTGCTGGCATCGGAGGCCGCACAGGGCTGGATCGTCACCGGCTGGATCTCATTGATCGCCTTCGTGGTGGTCTACGTCGCCGGCTTCGTGAACGGCATGAGCTTCGGCGGGGGCGGACTCGTCGCACCGCCGAAGCCGATCCAGTGGGTCGTGTTCGTCGCGCTCATCGTCTGCGCCGCGCTGGCGGTCCCCGCCACCGGAGGCTCCGCACTGAGCTTCGTGCCGTTCATCATGTCGTTCGCGTCGTACGGGCTCACCCGCCCCGCGCACTGGGCGACGATCGTCGTGAGCATCGCGGTCACGGCAGCGGTCGTGTTTCTCACCCCGGCAGGTGCGGCGTACCTCACGGTCCTGGCGGTCGTGGTGATGCTGGCCGTCGTCAACACGGTCTCGACCACTCTCATCATCCGCTCGGCCGAGGCGGAGAACCTCGGATTGGAACTCGCCACGAGCGAGGGACGCGAGGCGGTCGCACGCGACGTGCACGACCTGGTCGGACACTCGCTGACCGTGGTGAGCCTGAAGGCGCAGCTGGTCCGGCGCCTCATCGACAGCGATCCGGAACGCGCCAAGGCCGAACTCGCCGACATCGAGGCGCTCACCGCCGAGGCCATCTCCGGCGTCAGGACGACGGTGGCGGGAGTGCGCAGCGCGGCACTCGTGGAGCAGCTGGAATCGTGCCGCAGCGCGCTGCAGTCCGCCGACGTGGCGCTGCGCGTCGAAGGCGATGCCGCGGCGCTGTCGCCCGCGCAGTCGCTCACGGCGAGCTGGATCCTGCGCGAGGCGACGACCAATGTGCTGCGTCATGCGAGCGCGCGGACGGTGACGGTGACCATCGCACCGGGCAGCTTCACCGTGGCCGACGACGGCCGCGGATTCGCCGGCGGCGAGGGCAACGGCGTTCGCGGGATGCGCGAACGCGCCACGACCGGAGGGGCCTCGCTCGAGGTCACCGCGGCGAACACGGGCGGCACGCGAGTGGCGGTGACCTGGTGACGGATGCCGATGCGATCAGCCTGGTGATCGTGGACGATCAGGCGATGCTGCGCGGTGCGCTCTCGGCGCTGCTGGAGCTCGAGGGCGACCTGACCGTCGTGGGGGTCGCGGGCACCGGCGAGGAGGCAGTCGAGGTGGTGTCGGCCACCGCGCCGGATGTCTGCCTGATGGACATCCAGATGCCCGGGATGGACGGCATCGCCGCGACCAGGGCGGTGCGCGCGACGAGCCCGGACACGCGGGTGCTCATCGTCACGACCTTCGCCCGGCCCGGATACCTGCGCTCCGCGCTGGATGCCGGCGCGAGCGGCTTCGTGGTCAAGGACGCGCCGGCAGAACAGCTCGCCGATGCGGTGCGCCGGGTGCACGCCGGACTGCGCGTCGTGGATCCGGCGCTCGCCGAGGCCAGCCTCTTCGAGGGGACCAATCCGCTCAGCGAGCGCGAGCGGCAGGTGCTGCGGCTCGCCGCCGACGGACGCAGCGCCGCGGCGATCGCCTCCGAGGTCTTCCTCTCGGCCGGAACCGTGCGCAACAATCTGTCTGCGGCGATCGGCAAGGTCGGGGCCTCCAACCGTGCGCAGGCCGTGCGGATCGCACAGGACAAGGGCTGGATCTGACTCTGCTCCGTCTCGATGTCGGAGCCCCCGCGTAGCGTCGAAGACGGTCGGGCGCGGAAGCCCGCCAGGAGGAGTGCACGATGGATTGGAAGATCGAACTCATCTTCGTGCCGGTCGCAGACGTCGACCGTGCGAAGGATTTCTACGTGAAGATCGGCTTCAACGCCGACCATGATCAGACGCCGTTCGAGGGGTTGCGCTTCGTGCAGATGACTCCGCCCGGTTCGGCGTGCTCGATCGCCTTCGGCACGGGGCTCGGCATCGATCTCGAGCCGGGGCGGCAGAACACGATCCAGGTCGTCGTCCCCGACGCGGACGGTGCTCTGGCGCAGTTGCGGGCGGTCGGGGTCGATGCGCGCGGCGTCGACGAGCAGGCCTGGGGGCGCTTCGTCACCTTCGACGACCCCGACGGCAACACCTGGACCCTCCAGGAGCTTCCGGACTACAGCGCGAGCAGCTGACCCGCGCGCACGAGCCCTTTCGCAGCCGACCCGTCGGGAATACCGTTTCCTTGTCGGGCGCTGTGCTCTGAGCACGTTGCGCGCACGCCCGCGACGGCAGAGGGGTGATGCGCATGGAAGGTCTGGAGATCACGGTCCTGTTGGGGCTGACGATTCTGGTGGGAACGCTGCTGGCGCCCCGTGTGCGGCTGGCGCTGCCGCTGGTACTGGTGGTCTTCGGCCTGCTGCTGGGCTTCGTCCCGGCGCTGCGCGAGGTGCAGCTGCCTCCCGAGACGGTGCTGCTGCTGTTCCTGCCGGTGATGCTGTTCTGGGAGAGCCTCACGACGTCGCTGCGATCGATCCGGCGCGACTTCCGCTACATCCTGCCGATGAGCACCCTGCTGGTCGTGGCGTCGGCCTTCGCCGTCGCAGGCGTCGCGGTCCTGTTCGGTCTGCCCTGGGAGATCGCGCTGATCCTCGGGGCGGCCGTGGCCCCGCCGGATGCCACGGCCGTCGCGGCCCTGGGAAGGCTGCTGCCGCGACGGACATTCATGAAGCTGAAGGCGGAGAGCCTGACCAACGACGGCACAGCGCTCGTGTTGTACGCGATCGCGGTGTCGATCGCGCTCGGCGGGCAGGTCACGCCGCTGGTGGTCACGTGGACGGTCCTCGTCTCGTACCTGGGCGGCATCGCGGTCGGGATCGTCGCGGCTGCCGCCGCATGGGTGCTGCTGCGTCGGGTGCGCACCACGATGGCGATCAACGTGACCATGCTCCTGCTGCCGTTCACGGCTTTCATGATCGCCGAGTTCGTCCACGCCAGCGGCGTGCTCTCGGTGGTCGTCGCCGGCCTCATCGCGGCGTACCTCAGTTCGCAGGTCACGACTGCCGCATCCCGTCGCCAGGCGGATGCGGTCTGGCCGTTCGGGGTCTTCCTGCTCAACGGCGCGCTCTTCGTGCTGATCGGGCTCGAAGTGCAGTGGGTCGTGCATCAGACCTCGCTGCAGACGATCGGCTGGCTCAGCCTCGCCACGGTCGCGGTCTGGGCGGTGCTGCTGGTCGTGCGGTTCCTGTTCCAGCTTCTCGCCGTTCCCTTCCAGATGATGGGCGCCGGCACGGCGCACCCGCGGGGTCTCCGTACCCGGATGCAGGTCGTCAGCACCGTCGCAGGGATGCGTGGGGCGGTGTCGTTGGCGATCGCCCTCTCGGTCCCGCTCACCGCACCGGACGGCACCGTGCTGACCGGTAGAGACGACATCATCTTCGTCACGGCGGGCGTGATCCTGCTCAGTCTTCTCGTGCAGGGGCCGTTGCTTCCCGCCGTCGTGCGCTGGGCGAGGTATCCCGTCGACCACGGCGAGGACGAGGAGTTCGAACTCGCCGAACGCTCGATCACCGGTGCGGCGATGGCGGCGCTCGATTCACTGGCGTCCGAGCACGGGATCAGCGATGAGGTGCGCGACCGGGTGCGCCGCGACGGCTACGAGATGCTCGAACTCGCCAACGCCCGATCCATGGCACGGGAACGGGCGCTCATCGACGCCGAGGTCGGTGCCTTGGAGGACCTGCTGGATTCACCGGACCCGCTGGCGGACGGCCAGGCGGAACCGACCACATCTGCCACCGCCGCCGAGGGCACGACGCTGCAGATGGTCGCGACGTCGACGGATGTCGACCTCGAGCAGCGTTCCCCGCTCATCCGCCACGACGAGTACTCCCGGCTCAAGCTCGCGATGCTCGAGCAGAAGCGCGAGGTGCTCAGCAGCCTGCGCCGATCCGGCGCGATCGACGACCTCGTGGTGTACCGGATCTCGGCGCGCCTGGACCTCGATCAGATCCGGCTGGAGGGCATCGAGGAGCTCGACTGAGCGCGTTCCCGCGCTGACTGGCCGTACGCCCGGGGCTCAGGCCCCGGGCGTGCGGCGTTGATCGACCAGCATCCGGATGCCGTCGAGGATGCGATCGATGCCGAAGCGGAGTGCATCGTCCTGCGCTCCCTGTTCGGCGCTCTCGGAGAAGGCCGCGGCTGTCTGCGGGTACGAGTCCGCGTGCGCACGGAGGATCGGCGCCAGACCGTCGGCGAGGTCCGCCTCGGATGCCGAGCCCTGTCCCTGCCGCCGGGCGAGCGACATCACGTGACCGACCAGCAGGGCGAGCGCATCGAGCTTCTCGCCGCCGCGCAGCGGAAGCTCCGACATGACCGCCAGTGCGGCTTCGAACCAGGCGAGCTCTGACGGGCCGGGGATGCGCGGACGCTGGCTCACCTCGATGGTCCACGGCCGAGCCAGCATGCGCCGATGCAGGTCGTCCGCCCAATGAGCGAGCACATGGCACCAGTCGCCGTCGGGCAGCGCTCCGGGGCTGCCGAGCGCCCGGTCCAGCATGAGGGCATCCAGCTCGGCTCGGCCGGGCAGGTAGCGGTACAGGGCCATCTTCGTGGTTCCGAGCTGCGAGGCGACCTGCTGCATCGTCACTGCTTCGAGGCCGTGTTCGTCTGCGATCGCCACCGCCGCATCGGTGATCGCTTCCCGGGTGAAGCGCGGCTTCG